>VOFI01002036.1_pt1 | contig 26543 bp, 49 predicted proteins | sample 5384131 | NCBI WGS metagenome assembly VOFI01 (sample SAMN12384728, study PRJNA508395) | human gut metagenome | isolation source: healthy gut H | host: Homo sapiens | reverse complement strand
TGTTTGAAAAATTAAGAATCTCGTTACCTGAAGCTGTATGCGATGGTGTTGTGGATGAAAAAAACTTCTTTTCTGCACGCTACCGAATTGTATATATACTGAAAGAGGTAAATGGCGGGGAAAAGCTGGGATTTACGTAAGTTTTTATATGATGGGGGCGTCCTCAAACATGGGATAATATTGCAAGATGGTCCAAAGGTATTTTTTCATGGGAGAAGGAGTTTTATTGGGAAGAGTTACAAGAAAATAATGAGAAAAGAAGAAGAGAACAATTAAAGAAAATTGCTGCGATAAATTTGAAAAAACTTCTGGAAAATGTATTGCAAATAAAAAGCAAATTCATAAGGCTGCACTATTAAATCGTGAGATAATAAATCATCAACTTAAACTTTATAAGGCAGATTATATCATTCTTTGTGGGACAACAAATGCATTTATGGAATCATGTTATAAAGACAAAAAGATAGTATGGCAAATGACAAAAAGGGGGTTGGTATTTTGTAGATGGTAATTCAGTAGTTATTTCTTTTGCACACCCAGAAGCAAGAATCAGTGACAATTTTCTTTATTACACATTAATTGACGCTGTTAAAGAGATAAACTGTAATCGTGAAAAGTTTAAGTAGCCAAAATAGAAGCAGCGTTGTTGGTGGGTATTTGCCCTTAAAGAACATAACTAAAAAGTGATACAAGGAGGTAATCACATGAAAAAGTTATCGATTATTTTTAGTGTACTTGCAATTTTGTTATCCGATATAATGTGTGCAGTCGTTGCATATAATTACTGTGCCTTAGAATGGGTGGAAAGTATGAAGGATGGAGTGCACCAGCAAGTACAGCATTGTTTTTGGCTATCCCTTACGTTATCGGTATTATTATTTGCATCGTTTTGGCAGTTATATTCAAAAGAAAAGTCCGAGTAAATAATCAAATTTTTACATAGCAGTCATGCATTACGGTGTGTGGCTGCTTATTTTATTTTAGAGGAGGATTTGTCCATGACAAAAGCAGAAATTAAGAAAATGGAGACAGAGAGAAAGTATGATTTCATCAACAGAGTGTACAATATCATTCTGAACTCTATTCCGCTTGAAACCAGAGGACACCGGAAGAAGTTTGAAGTCGATTGTTCATCAGAATTATAACCGATATGTGCGTTTTCATTCTTATGGACAGGATATGGCTTTTCAGATTTTTGGAGATGGTAATATTGCCATCGAAATGAAGGAAGTATGTCATAGTAATCATGTAGAGCAGCTTTTCGAATATAATATAGATATTACGAAGCAGGATGCTTTTATCAAAGAACTTTCAGAGATGGCTCGCTGCCTAATTCGTGTATTTATCGACAGTGATTTTGAGAACTTTCACACTTATATGGATTATGTATCTGATGAGCAGAAAGCATTTGAAGCATATAAGCAGATGAAGGAGGAATTTCAAGGTCACGATAATGAATAACCTACGGGGCGATCTTCGGATTGCCTTTACATATTAAAAGTGGCTTTTTGAGAGCTGACATGATATAATTTAGCTAATCAAAAAAGGGAATTTAGAACTTGGGACGATATCTATGAACAAGTTTTTGAACGATATAAGGAGTTCAAAAAAATCCTATATCTATTAATAGAAAAATAATAAATACAACGGCTGTATTGTTCATTGAATAGCTCTGGGGACTTTTTTCAAAATTTTTGGATTTTCGTCAAGCTGAACTTTCAAGTGTACTTATGGCAATAGATGGAGCATTAGATGTCCATAATTTTCTTGGACGTTTTGCAATTTGGGTATTGATTGCGCTGTGTATTTCTATTTATAGCAATTCTGCACTAAGAGCAAGCCTTAATGTTTTTGTATTTTTGTCGGTATGGTTACAAGCTACTATTTGTATTCAAACTATGTCGCAGGATTTTTTCCAAGGAGCTACGCTATGATTTGGTTTGGATTTACCATAATTTCTCCGTTCTTGGCATTTGTTTGTTGGTATGCAAAAGGAAAAAGTAAAGCGGCAGCTATACTATCCATGCTGATTTTGGCAGTATTGTTTAATATGACTTTTGTATATGGATGGGGCTATTTCAAAGCACGCTCTATTTTAGAGTTTGTAGTCTTTATCATTGGGGTAATCGTTTTGAAGAGAGACACTTTGAGGAATTCTGTTTTAATGGGAACAATCAGCATAATGTTTGCTTTTTTTATTTAATATGGTTATTCCTTTCAGCTTTGGATAGATGACTTCCGATTCTGTGAGGATTCAAATTTGAAGGTGATCGTATGATAAAAAAATTTAATAAAATTGATGGTAGATGCGTTGAAAGAATATATGGACAAGAAAGATTCGGTTATTCTCAATCTGATTTTGAAGATTTATATGATCTGATAAAAAATGGGCTGAACAAGGAGGGTACCAAGGTTCGGAATTACAGTTTTATGATTTTATAATGGAAAAGTGTACAAGCCCCTTTGATAAGAAAAAGAAATGTTATCTATGGTAATCCTGTATATGCAGAAAAAATTTTCTATTTTTACAAGGGATTATGGTCAGAAAAAGATAACTTTATATAGATATATGCCAGAAAGTGTTCTGATGCAGTTAAAGAATTCGATATAGAAGAAGTGAATTTATACAACTTAAAAATCATAGGGACCCTGTTCATATTATCAGCCAAGGCGATGGAGAAGGTTTTCGCTGTTACTATCCAGAGAAGATTTCATTCCCGCTTCAAGAGCAAGAGAGTTTGTTATTTTGATAGAGGGTGAAAGGATTTATTTAGAGAAATGGGTAGAAGAAGGTTGGGATGACGAAAATGATTGTGCGCAGGACACATACCAATACTATAGTAAAATTATTATAAAAGATTTTTCTGGAAATACCATTTCGGAAGAGATTGATGTTTAAATCAATCGGCAAATGGAGATTGGTGGATTTCGTAAATTTGAATTTGAGGAACTTATGATGAAAAAAAATGATAATGACATTATGTATGTTCATTTGTGCATTTACTTTAGTTGCGTGTTCTGGACAACAAAAACAAACGAACCACTTACTTTAGGTGTCAATGCGATAATAACAGAAATCGATAAAGAAAATAAAATCATAACCACAAAAATAGATAGTGGAGAAGAAGGTGTTTTTTAGGAGAAGATTGTCTTATTGATTGTTCCCAAATTCCTATGATTTATTGTAATTATGATACACAAGATGTGGTAGATATAACTCTTGATGACTTACAGGTGGGGGACGAAATTATTTTTGACTATTCGGAGTTCGGAAATAGAAAATCTCCAAAAAGGAAGATGATAATAAAGGGAAAATAGCAGTTGAACAATTACAATTAGGTACACAGAGAATTAGATAATTTCCAGTTTTACGAATTGAATACGAGCAGTTACATAGCAGTCATGCACTACGGTGCGTGGCTGCTTATTTTTTGAAAGGAGTAGATGCAAATGAAGCTGGTATTGGCTGAGAAACCTTCTGTTGCTCAGAGTATTGCCAAGGTTCTTGGAGCAAACAAACGGGAGGATGGTTATCTGGAAGGTAGCGGATATGTAGTCAGCTGGTGTGTTGGTCATCTGGTTGAATTGGCAGAGCCAGAATCCTATGACGAAAATATGGTAAATGGTCATACAATGACCTGCCTATCTTCCCTACCGACTGGAAGTACAACGTATCTTCCGGTACAAAGAAGCAGTTTGGTGTTCTGAAGAAGCTGATGGCAAGAAGCGATATTGATAGCCTTGTCTGTGCAACAGATGCCGGTCGTGAGGGCGAGCTGATTTTCCGTCTGGTCTATCATAAAGCCGGATGCAGAAAGCCTTTTGAACGCCTGTGGATTTCTTCTATGGAAGATGTGGCAATCAAAGAGGGATTTGAAAATCTCAGGTCTGGAACGGAATATGATGCTTTGTATGAAGCAGCCTTGTGTCGAGAGCGAGCCGACTGGATTGTTGGTATCAATGCTACTCGACTTTTTTCTACCCTTTTATGGGCAGACGCTGAATGTTGGTCGTGTGATGACGCCTACACTTGCTATGGTAGTAATGCGTGAAGCTGCGATTTCTGCGTTTAAGACAGAGCCATTTTTACACAGTACAGATTGAACTGGATGGATTTACTGCATCCAGTGACCGATATAAGAAACTGCCTGAAGCAGAGGCAGTAAGTAAGAATTGTACTGTGGCGGTAGTCACAAATGCAGAATGTAAGGAAAAAAGCGAAAAGCCGCCTGCTCTTTTATGACTTGACCAGCTTGCAAAGAGATGCAAACCGTATTCTGGGATACACGGCTCAGCAGACGTTGGATTACACGCAGAATCTGTATGAAAAGAAGCTGGTCACATATCCCCGCACGGACAGCAGATTCCTGACAGATGATATGGCACACGGCATTCCTGACCTTGTGAGCATGATTTTCAACACATTCCCTGTTGAAGGTGTGGATCGTGTTCCGATTCATGAGGAGCAGGTTGTGAATAATAAAAAAGTCACGGACCACCACGCCATTATTCCCACGAGAGAATTGCAGAAATGCAATCTTGAGGAGCTTCCAAAAGGTGAACTTGCAATTTTGCAGCTGATTGCCAATCGTTTGTGTGTGGCTGTGGGAGATCCTTACCGATGTGCTGAGAGCGTTATTGAACTGGATTGCGATGGCACGATGTTTTCTGCTAAGGGAAAGACTGTTTTGCAGGAAGGTTGGAAAAACATTGTAAGGAAGAGTAGTTCGACAAAATCGGACGAAAAAAGAACAGGTCCTCCCTTCTGTTTCTGTTGGAGATGAGCTGAATGTAATTGGCACGGAAATCAAAGAAGGCAAAACTTCTCCTCCCAAACATTTCACAGAGGACACGTTGCTTTCTGCAATGGAAACTGCCGGTGCAGATGAAATGCCGGAAGAAGCCGAACGAAAGGTCTGGGGCACTCCTGCCACTCGTGCTGGTATTATTGAAAAGCTGGTTCAGAAAGGTTTTCTGGAGCGTAAAGGCGATAAAAAAACGAAGCATTTGATTCCGACTCATAAAGGCACAGCACTTGTAACAGTTATGCCGGAACAGGTTCAGTCACCCTCTATGACAGCCGATTGGGAGGAAAAACTGTTGCTCATTGAGCAGGGAGAATACTCCAGCGAGGACTTTATGGAAGAAATCAAAAATATGATCGCCGGTCTGGTTCAGAATTATGAGGTTATCCGTGACTCGGAAGTTCTGATGGCAAAGAGAAAAAACTCGATTGGCACATGCCCTCTCTGCGGAAGTGTTGTTGAGGACAAGCCAAAAGCTTTTTTCTGCTCCAATCGAAATTGTAAATTCGCTCTTTGGAAGAATAACCGGTATTTTGAAAGCATTGGTAAGAATATGAATGCTTCTACGGCACAGAAACTTGACTGCTGGGAAAGTAAAGCTGAAAGGCTGCAAGTCCAAAAAGACAGGGAAATCTTTCGATGTGATTGTGTATATGGAAGTATCGGATGATGGGAAAACGAATTTTAGTATGGAATTTGAAAATGGAGGTAAACGCAAATGATGAATGAGTATAACCCAGATGGCAAGGATATCCGATTTATTGACAGCCATTATAAGGATCTGTTCCGTATTCCTGATGGCAGCTGTATTCAAATTGATTATCCCAACGAGACTGTCGTAAAGCCTTGCAAATTTATTGATGAGTATCATACGCAGATTGGCAATAACGTATTCCACATCTGCCAGTTTGCAGAGATTATGGAGCGTAACGGTGCAAGCTATATGGCAGAGCCTGAAATCATGGGAGAAGAAGCTGCCTGGAAAGTCGGCAGAGACAGGATTCTTGCGGTTCAGACCTGTGAAGATGGCTATGACTATACCCCCTGTTTGATGAGCACTACAATGAAATTGATGGTGGTCAGGTAGATAATCCGGATATGAGTATGATTAAGGTCAGACAGGACATTCTGGAATCTTTTTCATTTGGCACACAGAGAGCTTCGAGCTATGGTTTATGAAGATGTTATGGAACAGGCTTTTGAAGTTGGCAGACAGGCTGTGGTAGTCAATGACCCTATCGCAGAACTTGCTTTTAAGCTTGACCGTTTTGCAGAGAATTTTGACCCTTATGAGTATAAGGATCGGTGGATGATGTGCAGGCACATATTATGAAGATCAAAGCAGACCTTACTGCCGGCAATACAGATTCCTACCGTGAATTCCTGGATGAAGCCATTGCCGAGTGTGGAGAAGAAACTGCTGTAGAGGTAGCAAAAGTCCTGAGAAGTCAGATTGATAAAATAGAATCCCCTAAAAGAGAGTCTGTAATCGGAAAATTGGCGGAAGCGACCGAAAAGGTATCTCCCGTCATTTCTTCTCACAAACACAAAAGCAGAACGATAAGGAGGTTGGCTGTGAAGATTGAAAAATGGAATGAAGTAGACGGAACTCCTACTCCCGATGCTGGAATGGTAGCATTTTTGGAAAGTACAACGGATGCTTATGCGGTGCTCCAGCTACGTGATGATGTAGAGGATAATGCCCAGATTATGTTTGCAAATTACAGGTACCTTCAGAAAAAAAATGGAGCCTGAGATTGACCGTTACAAGGTGGTCTATCATGGCTCTATTTCTGTATCTGAGGATGTTAATCAACAGCTGGAAGATTTGTATGTGAAATTTAATATTGATCACCCAGAGGATTTTCGTGGGCACAGCATGTCCGTCAGTGACATCGTAGCGTTGAAGATTGCCGGTGAGGTATCCTTTCATTACGTAGATTCCTTTGGATTTCAGAAGCTTAATCACTTTATGGAACTGGAAAACTACCTGAAATATGCAGAGATGGTTTTGGAGGATGATTATGGAATGATTGATGGCATTATCAACAACGGGAAAGCCAATGCCGAAGAACGACCTTCTGTATTGGAACAGCTGAAGGAAATGCCTGTACCAGATATTCCTCACAAATCGTCCAAAAATCATTTGGAAAGGGATATGGAATGAGAAATTTTACGCAGGATGAACGCAATTTGATGATGCTTTTTATAGCCCTGGTACACTGCCGGGGCTATGTGAAGCACTCAAACAGGTAAAGGAACAGCTTGGCGAAGATGAAGAAGAACTTTGCACTCTTGTGGATACGGTGTTGAGTAAATTATCTGATATGGATGAGGATACTTTTGACAGGTTAAACCTTATCTGGATTTTTAACGATTGGAGGTAAAAGATGAACGCTAAAGAACGATTTTTATTCTGGGATGGCAAGGGAAACCATCAGTAAAATTACAGCCAGCAAAGAGAATTGGACAGCATTTCTGACAACAATGGCTCGTAATTATGAGTTCACTTATCCCGAACAGGTCATGATTTATGCTCAGCGTCCAAATGCTACCTTCTGTAAGCCTTACGACGTATGGAATAATGAGAACTATCGCAGATATGTAAAAGCGTGGCTCTATCGGTATTGCATTGTTTGTTACAAGTGGTAATAAGCCGTATCTGCGATATGTTTTTGATGTTGCTGATACCGGTATTCGCCGCTCTTCTCGAAACTTAAAGCATGGGAAGTGACTGCTGAAAACCGTGATTTTCTGATGGCTGCTATGGAGCGCTCTTTTGGAGTAAAAGCAGATGGACTACTTGAAGCACAGCTTGAAGATATCGCAATGACACTTGCGACAGAGTATTGGGCAGATCATCAAAAGCCCTTCCTCGACATCGTTGCGAATAGCTTTCTTGAGGAGTATGATGAACTTAACATCGAAGTGGCTTTTAAGACAGCGGTAGCAAACAGCGTATCTTACACCATGTATAGCAGGCTGGTAGAAAATCCGGATCACTACTTCGAGCACGAGGATTTTCAGAAGGTCTTTGATTTCAACAGCCGTCAGACAGTAAATGCCCTTGGTACTGCGGTTAATGAAATCAGCACCAGGATGTTTCAGGAAATTGAGAAGGCAATCAACGAATTTGAGCAGAGCAAAAGTTACCGAAAGGAGCGAATATGATGAGCGAAATGACGTACAGACAGGTTGGAGACTACAGAATCCCGGATATGGAGCTGGAGAACCAGATCGACAGGAACTTGGGCAAGTATGGCAGGATGCGCAGAGCATTTCTGGAACAGAACAATCCGATGCTTCTGAACGACTTGATTCTGACGGAGAAACTGTTCCCGCATCTGTGGGAGATCGAGGACGCAGCGAATACCAGGATGGAGCTTCTGATGAAGCAGTATCTGGAACAGAATCCGGCACCGGACAAGGAGACCGACCAGATGGGCTGGGTGAAGCACATGAACAGCCTAAGAGCACAGGCGGAGGAAGTCGTGATGACGGAGCTTATCAACAGCTAAGTCTGAACCTGTTCCTCTCCGAAAACGAACAAATCAGTTTATCGACTGAGCAGAGAGCTTTTACGCCCTCTGCTTTTTTTTTCGCAAGAAGAGATTGATCATTTTTCTTCTGCTTGGCAGTAATACGGATGAGGCAAGAAAAATTGTTGCTTTGGAGTATATGAAGCAAAATCAACAGAAGAAATTGTCCAGACCAAAGCAGGTCTATCATGGCGGCTTTGGTTTGAAGGAGGACAGCGGCAATATTTCTTCCTGGTATGCTGAAGATGGGATTCATCTTGCAAAGGGCGCTTCTGCCATTGATAGCCCAAACAGATTATTCCGTGGGAAGATACAGCGACACGTATTGGCAAACTGTTGGAGCAGGAAAATTTGCAACGAACAGTGGAGCTGGAAGAAGCTGCCGGATATGAGAGAATGGGTGTGGCACAGTCTATCTGGTATCTTTACCATGACATTTCAGATGAAGCAAAGAAATCAAGGTTTTTCCCTTCTCTGATATTCATGGGAATGGATTCCCCGAAAGAAACAGAATGGCTTGCCGAGCAGCTGAACCAGCCTCAGTTCTGGAAAACATTAAGAGGGAATATCGAAGTTTTATCACTGCACATGAGGCAGACCGTTCTTGCTCCGTTTTCATTATCACAAGCTGGATATTCTGGGAAAAGATTGGATGAACTGAATGCTCCATTGAAAGAATTTCAGTCAGAAATGATGTATGTCCCTCTGGTTCGTCGATTTGTTACGGACGATGAAATCAACGCTGATATGACAAGAGGCAGCGACTTTGCCGGTGGGGAAAGCCCGTATCTATGAATATTGGCAGGAGCCGCACAGCACTCGGGAACAGGCCGATTTCACGAAGAAAAGAATTTGGTATTGGTGACACCTCATGCCTGCTCGGGGGCAATGCACAGTGGTCGAACATGATGCAAAAAGGGGATTCGTTATCAGAAAAGTGGCTGAGATGGGCTTCCAGTCTGGAAATATCTTGGAGCCTTCCTTGGGTATTGGCAACTTTTTCGGTATGCTGCCCTCTGGCATGGCTGACAGCCGTCTGTATGGTGTTGTTCCGATTGGGTGCATTTAAGCCGCACGGATGATGGGCACACCATGAACAGCTATTTTGTCGAGCACCCAGAGATGATTCTTGGGGAAACAGTTGAGGAAAGCACTGCTTACGGCATGGATATTACTGTTCGACCGATTGAGGGGGCGCAGAGCTGTCTGATTTGCTGAAAGAAGCAGTTTCTCATATCAAGGGAACCTATCAGGCGGTAGAGATTCCTGAAGCTGAAAAGGCAAAGAAGCAGAAACTATTCCTGCAACTCCCGATGTTAAAAACTTCTCCTATACTGTAGTAGATGGCGAGGTGTACTTCCGTGAGAACCCATTATGCGACATCTGGATTTGAATGAAAAAAAGCAAAAGAACGTGTCGCTGGCATGGTAGAACTCCGAGGCATTGTAAATGAATTGATTGAGTATCAGCTTGAAGATTTTCCGGATGAAATGATTTCCAGAAGCAGGCAGAACTGAATACTGCTTATGATGCCTTTTACTGGTAAAAGCATGGTCTGATTAACCACCGTGCAAACGCTCAGGCATTTGCAGAAGATTCCCTCTTATTATCTGCTTTGTTCTCTGGAAAATGTGGATGAGGATGGAAAGCTGAAAAAAGTAAGGCAGACATGTTCACCAAAAGAACCATTAAGCCGGAAACGCAGAGTAACCAGTGTAGATACACCGTCCGAAGCTTTGGCAATCTCCATTGGTGAGCGTGGTAAGGTGGATTTGCCGTTTATGGCGCAGCTTTTGGGAACTCCCGAAGAATACGATACGATTAAGGCAGAGCTTCGGGAGTGATTTTCAAAGACCCTATGGGTCCGGATGCGCCCGAAAGCCGGTTGGCAGACTGCTGACGAATATCTTTCCGGAGATGTAAGAAGCAAACTGCGTATTGCGGAAATGGCTGCGAAGCAGGATTCTTTAAACATCAATGTGGAAGCTTTGCAAAAAGGCACAGCCGAAAGACTTGGATGCATCGGAAATTGATGTGCGTCTTGGTGCTACCTGATTGATCCAGATTATATTCAGCAGTTCATGCAGGAAACCTTTGAAACTCCCTATTATCTGCGCCGTGCTATTGAGGTAAAATTCTCAGAAATGACCGCAGAATGGCGTATCAACGGTAAGAGTGCTCCAAACTACAATGATGTGGCTGCGTATATGACCTACGGTACAGACCGAGCCAATGCGTATCGTATCCTGGAAGAGACTTTGAATCTAAAGGATATTCGTATCTATGATACCATCGAAGATCCAGACGGTAAGCAGAAGCGTGTTCTGAATAAGAAAGAAACTACGCTGGCACAGCAGAAACAGCAGGCAATCAAGGATGCGTTCCGTGACTGGATTTGGAAAGACCCTCGCCGCCGTGAAGCACTTGTAACAAAGTATAATGAGCTTTTTAATTCCACCAGACCTCGTGAATACGATGGCAGTCATATCCGTTTTGGCGGTATGAATCCAGATATTACCCTTCGTGAACACCAGAGAAATGCCATTGCTCATGTGCTTTATGGAGGAAACACCTTGCTTGCTCACGAAGTTGGTGCAGGAAAGACGTTTGAAATGGCAGCTTCTGCGATGGAGAGCAAACGACTGGGACTGAGCCAGAAATCTATGTTTGTCGTGCCGAACCACTTGACTTTGCAGTGGGCGAATGAGTTCTTGCGACTCTATCCAAGTGCAAAGCTTTTGGTTGCTACGAAGAAAGATTTTGAGACTGCAAACAGAAAGAAGTTTTGTGCTCGTATTGCTACCGGTGATTATGATGCCGTTATTATTGGGCACAGCCAGTTTGAACGTATTCCCTTGTCTGCGGAAAGACAGGAACGACAGCTCCGAGAGCAGATTGATGAAATTGAGGGGGCGATTGCAGAACTGAAATATCAGCGTGGAGAGAATTTTACCATTAAGCAGATGGAGAAAACAAGAAAATCTCTGGAAGCCAGACTGGATAAGCTCCTTGCTGCTGATAAAAAAGATGATGTCATCAACTTTGAACAGCTGGGGGTTGACCGCTTGTTTGTTGATGAAAGCCATGCGTTTAAGAATTTGTTCCTCTATACGAAGATGCGCAATGTGGCAGGGCTTTCCACCACCGATGCGCAGAAATCCTCGGATATGTTTATGAAGTGCCGTTATATGGATGAAATCACCGGCGGACGAGGTGTTGTATTTGCAACGGGAACGCCTGTGAGCAACTCTATGACAGAACTATATACTGTGATGAGGTATCTCCAGTATGGTACGCTCCAGCAAAAAGAATCTGACGCATTTTGATTCCTGGGCTTCTACTTTCGGAGAGAGACTACTACTGCCATTGAACTTGCCCCGGAGGGAACCGGCTACCGTGCCAGAACCCGATTTGCCAAGTTCTTTAATCTTCCGGAATTGATGAATATGTTCAAGGAAGTGGCAGATATCAAAACATCGGATCAACTGAATCTTCCGGTTCCTGATGCAAAATTTGAAACGGTTGTAGTCCAGCCTTCGGAACATCAGCAGGATATGGTTGCTGAACTTTCGGAACGAGCTGCGGCTGTTCATGCCGGTATTATCGACCCGTCCGAGGATAACATGTTGAAGATAACCACGGATGGAAGAAAAATCGGTTTGGATCAGAGATTGATGAACCCTCTTCTCCCCGATGACCCAAACAGCAAGCTCAATGCCTGTGTGGGAAATGTTCTTCGTATTTGGAAGGATGGGCAGGCAGACAAACTGACACAGTTGGTGTTCTGTGACTTCTCTACTCCGAAGAATGATGGAACCTTTAATGTGTACGATGATATTAAGTCAAAGCTTCTTGCCGCTGGTGTTCCTTCTGAGGAGATTGCTTTTTATTCACAACGCAGATACCTTAGCAAAGAAAAAAGAACTCTTTGCTAAGGTACGTACCGGTCGTCCGTGTACTTCTTGGAAGTACCCAGAAGATGGGAGCCGGAACAAACGTCCAAGATAAACTGGTGGCAGTTCATCACTTGATGTGGGCTGGCGTCCGTCTGACATGACCCAGAGAAACGGTCGTATTATACGTCGGGGCAATCAAAATAAGGAGGTGCAGGTCTATCAGTATGTAACGGAAGGAACCTTTGACGCTTATTTGTACCAGACTCTGGAGAATAAGCAGAAATTTATTTCTCAGATTATGACTTCAAAATCTCCAGTTCGCTCCTGTGATGATGTGGATGAGCAGGCACTGTCCTATGCAGAAATCAAAGCTCTGTGTGCCGGTAATCCGCTGATTAAAGAAAAGATGGACTTGGATATTGAAGTTGCCCGTCTGAAAGTACTGAAGGCAGACCATCAGAGTCAGCAGTATCGTATGGAAGATAAGCTTCTGAAGTACTTCCCTGCTGAGATTGAAAGACAGACAGGCTATATTCATGGCTTTGAAGCTGATATTAAGACAGTGGAAGCCAATCCTCAGATCGCAGAAGGCTTCTGTGGTATGGATATCCGTGGTAAACACTATTCAGAAAAGGCGGATGCCGGTGAATGGATTTTGGCAGCCTGTAAAGAAGTGAAAGGCTCCGAACCAGTTCCTCTTGGAGAATATCGTGGTTTTCAAATGGAACTTTCATTTGACAGCTTCCGACATGAGTTTGATATCGTCCTGAAGGCGCTATGAGCCATCGTGTAGCTCTTGGAACTGATGCCAGAGGAAATATCACTCGTCTGGATAATGCCCTCGCAAGCGTCTCAGACAGGCTGGAAAAGGCAAAGGAACAGCTTAGCAATCTTTATAATCAGCAGGAAGCAACAAAGAGTGAGCTTGGCAAACCATTCCCGCAGGAAACGGAACTGACAGCAAAAAGTCAGCGGCTGGCAGAACTGGATGCGGCTTTGAATATGGAGGATTCTTCGGATAGTCGAGATGAACTTGATGATACCGATCGTCCGTCTGTGCTCGCTGATTTGAAATCGAAGGCAGAGCAGATTCCTCCAGTAAAACGTTCGAATGCCTATGAGGAGGTATTGTGATGGAAAAGCGTGATAGAGATGTTCATTTCCTTGCATCGAAAGAGGAAGTCGAGAGGATTCATCAGAAGATGGATGAACTTGGTATTCGTAGCATGGGGGCTTATCTTAGAAAAATGGCTTTGGATGGTTACTGCATCAATCTGGATTTGCAGGATGTGAAAGAGATGGTTTCTCTTCTTCGCAGATGCAGCAATAACCTGAATCAGTATGCCAAACGAGCTAATGAGACAGGCAGTATTTATCAGGCTGACATCAATGATCTGCAAGAACGTCTGGAAGAAATCTGGACGGATATGAAAGAAGTCCTTGTCGTTAGCTTCAATCCAGTAGTCCTTTGCAACTTGGCGGGAAGCCGCAGTTTCGGCTGCGGTTTTACATAGGAAAATATATTTTCGTTGCTTGAAGTATTTACCTTGATATAATAAAATATCATTAAAGATTCGCTTAGAAACTGGCTAATAAATGAGAATTAGGTACAGGAGTGTGATTGTATGAGCGAAATTTGGTTACAGATGATAGACCATCATGTATCTTCACACTGGTGGAAAGAACTTATAAAATATTTTGTCCATGCTGGTAATAGTTTGGAAATACGATGTTGGAAAGAAGAATGTAAAGAGATACAGCAAGCAGCACAATATGGAGATATTACAGAAGCCAATTATGAAGTCTCGATTAAAGGCATAGTTACCGAGGAATTTTTAACAGAACTATTATCAGAAAATCCGCAAGATAAAAGTATATACAATAAAATGACAAAGTATTTCACAATCAATGTTGATTGTGGACAGTATAGATTTTGCAGTGCTCATTATGGCACTGAAATATATCTAATGGGGATTTCTGATGACGATATTATCTTTTTTCAAAAATGTAATGAGTGCATATGCAGAAGATGATTTTTGTGTCACTATAAACTAACGATTCACGTTTGCCAATAAGCTGCGCCAGAGCAAAAGTTCTTTAGGAACTAAAAGGAGCGTTTCTAAGGGCTTCTTTCGATAATAATATGTGCGCCATATGACTCTCCGTTGAATATGCAAAAATATTATTAGAAAATTCGTTTAAAGCCGACTAATAAAATAGAATTGTTGGAGGGAATGAATATGAAAAAAGAAAATTGTAATCCCTGCTATTGCAATGTTGATTTTGATTTCTTTAGCAGCTATATTTTTATTTTACGCCTAAAACATTTGGTAAGAGTGTAAATCCGTCTGATGTAAATCACATTGAAGTGTTTGATGGTAATATAGGTGTTGGCTTCACTATTGACAATACAGAAGATATTAAATACATCGTTGAGAACATTCAGAGCCATCAAATGAAAAAAGATGGAATTTCTTTTGGAAAAATGGGATATGGTTTGAAAATTACTTATGTTGATGATAATGATAAAGCTATCATTTCAGAAATTATTCTCAATAGTAATGATACAATTCGCAAAGATCCATTCTTTTATAAATGTGATGGTGGTTTGTGCTTTGATTATATAAAGGAAATTGAAAGCAAGACTGAAGAGTAGAATTGAAAGGGTGATGAAATGGAAAAGGATATACAATTGTGTCTGATGCAAGAAAATGACCGAGAGCAATTTATTTTAGATAATCAGGAAGCATTTAACTATGGGGCTATGGAAGAATTTGGCTGTAGAGATAATCACTTTGAGGAAGAAGGTCAAATTATTTCACGAGAAACCATTGAACAGTCCATTGACCAAGGAAAGGCTTATCGTATTATTCTTGAAGGAAAAAAGGTGGGCGGTGCTGTAGTTAAAGTCGAGGGAGAAAAAGGAAATTTAGACTTATTGTTTGTTTCTCCAAATATTCACAGTAAGGGAATTGGATATGCTGCATGGTGCCAAATTGAAAAACTTTATCCGGAAGTGAAAATTTGGGAGACAGTAACACCGTACTTTGAACAGCGTAATATACATTTTTATGTAAATAGATGTGGATTTCATATTGTTGAATTTTTCAATAAATTTCATACTGATCCGCATGATCCCGAAATGGACAATAAAGAAATGGATGAACAATTTCCAGATGGGATGTTTCGCTTTGAGAAAAAGAATAGATTAAACGGGAGATTAACCAATGAAAAAAAAAATATTAGGAATCGTTGCTGGTATTATTGGATTGATATTTGTTATTATAGGTGCTGCATTGAAGATGAATAATAATGCTATTGCTATAATCGGAGGTGCAGATGGTCCTACCTCGGTATTTGTCGCAGGAAAGTTAAATAGCACTTCGGTTAGTATGTTTATTGTGATAGGTGTTATATTATTGGTAGCAGCGATATTCTTCTACTTGAAAAGAAAAAAAGTAAAATTGGAGGCAAAGGAGGAAAACAAATGAAGCATAAAAAGGTTCTGTTAATTGCGCTGATATGTCTGATCGGCATAGGTATTAGTAGTATTTTTTTTGTTTTCTGCTCATAGACCATTCAAAAATTTAACGGCAGAAGATATTACTTCGGCAAGTGTTCGCTTATCGCCACCTGATACAACAATACAGATATTAGAAACAGAGGAATTAGCATCATATCTCAAAGAAGTAGTTATTTATAATAAGGACAACTCATATACAGAATATGCCGGACAAGAGGCTGTTTTCACTCTATCTTTAGCAGACGGTTCCCAAGTAAAATTACCGCATACAATCCATTTATTATAATTAACGGTATTGGTTATAAATGCAAATATGAACCTTGTGAAGCTCTTAATCATTATGCTAATAGGCTTTTATCCGATAACGATACTGCAAATTTCTTAATGCCGGAAGAAGGCTATTATAGCAATGACTATGATGAAATTCTAAGAATCAAAAAGGAAGATGACGGAACATATAATATCCTTGAATATGGCATTACACATTTACTTTATGTTGAAAACGCAGTTGGAATTTATAATTCTGAGACAGGGATTCTTGAATTTAGCGGTAAAGATGACAGGGGAAATGATATAAAAGCGGAAATTGAAAATAAGGGGGGATTGTCTGGAAGTCACAGTAATTCAAAGCAGTTATGAGGATATTATTGGAACAAAGCAGGAGTTTTTTCAGGTTGCAAATAACACATCTGAGGAAAATTCTACTGAACTTCAATGGGATAGAATTCCTATGGTCATGGTAAATAATAAACTTTATTATGATACTGGAAAAGAAAGTACATTAGACGGTCGGTGTGGAGTAATGGACGGTAAGATTACTTCAACTGTTGATGGTTCTGAAATACCAACCCAAAATGATCAATCTAATTTTGGAACGGGGTTTGAATATCAATATGGTTCAGATGATACCATAGAAATATTTATGAATGAAAAGTGGATCGTTTTTTGAACAAAGAGATGATGCAGGAATAGAAAATTAGAATTTTAATGGAGGCTAAAATACAAAATGGGAAAATACCAATGTCCTTGCTGCGGATATTTTACCTATAATGTTCCGGCAAATGAAGATTGTGGGTATATTTGCCCCGTTTGTTTTTGGGAGAATGACCCGTTCATTGCTTCTGATAACGAACCAAGCGACTCTAATCATGGAATAACGCTAAAAGAAGCGAAATCCAATTTCTCAAAATTTGGTGCTTGTGAAAAAGAAATGTTATGTTATGTTCAAGCCAAGAGAGGATGAAAAAAAGAAATTTTATAATGACCATGTAAAGTTTATGGGGATAAGATTTATAACGACGAGGTATAGCATTATGAAAAAGATGAAGAAGCGAAAAATAATTATCCTTGTGGTGTTTCTGTTTTTATTTATGGTCAGCTGGTTGCTTTGGGGAAATCTATCGGTAGAAACAAGCCAATTAAAAGTGACTTCCAAAGACTTGCCCCAAGAGTTTGATAAATTTTCTATTGCTCATATTTCGGATTTACATAATGCAGAATACGGAAGAATAATGAAATGTTAATTGATATATTAAAGTCTGAAAGCCCAGATATAATCGCTATTACAGGGACTTGATAGATTCGAACAATACAGATCTTGAAGTTGCAATATCTTTTGCTCAGCAAGCTGCAAAAAATTGCTCCATGCTATTTTGTCGCAGGCAATCATGAAGCATGGATCGGCTCACAATATGAAGAATTAAAGACATCATTAGAAAATGTAGGGAGTTACCATTCTTCAAGATGAAGCCATTGAGTTATATTATGGTGATAAGTGTATTCAGCTAATAGGCTTAAATGATCCTGATTTTTCAGAACGAGACAGTTTCTTATCGGAAAGTATTTTGGAAACAAAACTTTCACAGATGAATATTCGTGATGGATTTACTATGCTTTTGTCTCATAGACCAGAGTGTTTTAATGTCTATCAAAATAAAAAATATTGACTTAGTATTGTCGGGACATGCACATGGAGGGCAATTCCGACTACCATTTTTAGGAGGGGTTATTGCTCCTAATCAAGGTTTTTTCCCAAAATATGATGCAGGCATCTATACAGAAAATGGAACAACCATGATTGTGAGCAGAGGTATTGGAAACAGTATTATTCCGCTTAGAATCAACAATCGACCGGAAATAGTTATCATAGAATTGAACTGTGAATGAACGTGTTTACCATCAGCAAGTTTGTAAGTCAAATTGGAGGTACGTCAAAATGATTGAAATCGTATTTAGTGATAGTGCCTGTGGAAGTTTAAAATTGCTCAAAACTATGGCAAAGGAAAGTATAGTGGAGAAGCAATTTCAGTACTTCTGAGGCGAAAGGATGGGGAATCTCCCTCTTCAGAAGAATTTAAAGAAGCACAACTTCAGGCAGAAGAGCAAAGACGTATTTCTTGGGAAAATGCTATCCCGTTGGGCGGTAAGAGTGGAGATGTTTATTGTTTTGATATGGCTCTTAGCGTGGGAGATATTTCTGATAATGGACTTGGCAAACAGCGGGAAAATGTTCTTAAGAAAATGAGGGCTGTTTGGTCTGTAAAAGATTTAGAATATCAGGTCGAAGAAAGGATGCAGAAAATTAAAACTGCATTGACCGCAGTTATCGGACGATATGTAGCAGGAGAAGAAATTCGTATTTGGTATAGTTATAATCCAGATGAGCTTTGCGGTATGTACTGGCTTATGAAACAATTTTATCCATTAAATTGTCAGACAACAATTTATTTGGTCAAGTTACCTGTCTTCGAATACGGAAAAGAAAATATCATGATATCTAAAACATCATGGGGTGAAGTTTCTCCTGGCGAATGGGGAAAATACACAACACTACAAGAGAAAGCACAGCCTGTATTTATTTCAGCTTGTGCTACGAAATGGGATCAGCTTCAAAATGAAAATGCACCTTTGCGTGCAATGTTAAATGGTAAATTACAAAGCATTTCGGAAGATATATATGATAGTTTCATTCTTTCGTGAAATTGCGGCACAACCAGAACAATTCAAAATGGCTACCGTTATAGGTAATGTTTTAGGAAAATATCAACTTGGAATTAGTGATGTGGGATTGCTAATCGGATCGACAAGATGATTGAGAATGATATATTGGATATCGTACAAGATGCATCAAAAGGAGAAACAAACTATCGGCGGATATTGCGAAAGTAAGTGAAATTTAGGTGAGGTGATTTTTATGGCGAGTGACCAAGAGAAAATAGCAATTTTATTTATACATGGCATTCTTGGAACTACAAGCTATATCAGAAGGAGATTAGGACGCAGAGGCGATAAAGCCCTTGTGTCTTTTTTTTTCTTTATTAGAGAATTGACATCGTTGTGTTATTGATTACTCTCATATACAATATAGTCAAAGGAAAGGAGTTGAGCCTATGAAGATGATTTTGAAGATATTTGCACTTCCGGTGCTGTTGCTTGTAAAAGTAATCTGGCTTCTCAGAAATATGATTACCAATATAATTTCCTATGCAATTGGATTCCTACTATTGATTATTGAGGCTGTGCCATTTACTGCATCGTCAAAAGCCATGTGGACCTCACTGGCAATTCTGATTGGAATGGGAATGGCAATGTATTTGGTTCTCTTTCTATTGGTGTGGTCAGTCGTTAAGGCAGAGAATATAGGAAATGCTCTTGGAGCATTTATCAGATCATAAATAGTTGAAGATGAAGTCACCAGCGGGTGGCTTTTTTTTTTGAAAGGATGGGATTGGAATGGCAGCAACAAGATTGATTGCTCTTCACGTAAATAAGGGAAAGACAGTAGCTCAGTGTTTGGCTGACCGTACAGATTACTCGCAGAATGCAGAGAAAACCAATAACGGAGAATTTATCAGTTCCTATGAGTGTGATCCGAAAACTGCCGACGAAGAATTTCTTCTTTCCAAAAAGGCAGTATCAGCACACTACGGGCAGACAGCAGAAAAAATAATATTATAGCGTATCAGATTCGCCAGTCTTTCAAACCCGGAGAAGTCACACCGGAGGAAGCAAATCAGGTAGGCTATGAAACGGCGATGCGATGGACGAAAGGCAAACACGCATTCATCGTCGCAACGCATATTGATAAAGCTCATATTCATAATCACATCATTTATAACTCCACTTCCCTGGATGCCAGTCGTAAATTTAATAACTTCTTCCTCTCTGGTTTGGCGGTGCAAAGACTCAGTGATATGGTATGCCTGGAACATGGTTTATCCATTATTACTCCCAAGCCATATCGTGAAAGACCGAAAAGAACCATTTATCCTAAGAAGCGGACACAGCGAGATGAGCTGTGTGATGCCATTGATGTTGCTTTAAATCAGAAGCCTAAACGTTTTGAAGATTTTATTCAATCACTGGCTGATATGGGGTTGAATTCAAAGACGGTAAGCAGCCTGCGTTTAAGGGAAAAGAGCAGAAACGGTTTATTCGTCTGCGTTCTCTGGGCGAAGGATACAGCAAAGAGGAACTGCAAGCTGTTGTCTCCGGTAAGAGCTTGCGTAAATCAAGGACGGCTCCTGAGCAAAAGCAGTTTCATCTGCTTATTGATATTCAGGAGAAAATGGCTGAGGGTAAAACAGTAGGCTATGAAAAATGGGCAAAGAAGTATAATCGAAAAGAAGCTGCCCGTACTGTTATCCTTTGAAGGAAAAAAGGAATTGATAATTATGATGATCTGGTAGCATACACGGAAAATCTATCCTCACGATTTTCAGAACTTTCGGATTCCATCAAAGTAGCTGAAAAGCGGATGATTGAGGTGCAGGCTCTGCAAAAACACATCAAGAACTATCACGACACCAGACAAATTTATGTTGAATATCGTAAGTCCGGATACAGCAAAAAGTTTTTCGAGGAACATCGTCGAGGAGATCATTCTTCACCAAGCAGCCAAAAAGGCTTTTGATGAATTGCAGGTTTCTAAGCTCCCTCCCGTCAGTCATTGTATGAAGAATTTCATCGTTTGGCAGCGCAGAAGAAACAAGAGTATGTGGAGTATCGTCAGGTAAGAAAAAGAAAGGGAAGAATTGCTGATTGCCAAGCAGACGGTCGAAACGATTTTGAATATCGACAAAAAGAAAGAACAGGAACAGGAGAAGAAAACTGTCCGCTGATGAGAAATGCCACGACTGTTGCTCTGAAAACCAGAGTAGCTGTCGTGGCACTCTTTTTTGTTTTCCCTACGGAAAAATTATCAAGCGTTCAGAATGAACGAGTAGCCGGTATCGCAGATACCGTTCAAAGGGGATTGGGGATGCTTCCCCAACAAGCAATTTGCGAAGATTGACCCAGAGGAAAATCGAGAAAATGAGAGAACCTGTACAGGTTTACACTGCTTGCCGCTTTGTGAGCGTAAGCGAATATGCCCGTTATTCCCAGAATTAGGCTTATTATACAGGTTTTCGATGTTTTATTTATTCAATAGAAACTAAAATTAAGCGAACGCTCACTTTTTTATTGAATTTATTTACGATAATGCTATAATTAACATGATGGGACTTTTTAGATAAAAAAAGTTTTCTGCGAAAGGATTGGTAACTCTATGGATGTTAGTTATAAAAGGCTTTGGAAACTGTTGATTGATAGAGATATGAAGAAAAAAAGATTTGGCTGAGAAAGCGAATCTCAGTAATTATACAATCAACAAAATGAATAAAGGCGAAAACGTAAATACAGATACCTTAGTAAAAATCTGTGGGGCATTGAATTGCAGGATTGAAGATATCATGGAAATCGTTCCAGATGAAAAGCCCAAACTTTAAATCTATATCTGAAATATATTTACTGTAGAGCAAAACTGGAGGAACTATAATGGCTGAAAAAATAACGCCAACATTGGCTTTGAAAAACAGATTTGGGATGCTGCTTGTGTGTTATGGGGGCACATTCCTGCCGCTGAATATAGAAAGGTAATCATCGGACTGATTTTCCTTCGCTATATTTCCAGTGCCTTTGAAAGAAAATATAACGAGCTTGTGGCTGAAGGCGAAGGCTTTGAAGAGGATCGTGACGAGTATTTAGGTGAAAACATTTTCTTCGTCCCTGAAAAGGCAAGATGGTCTACTGTTGCAGTAGCGGCTCACACACCGGAAATTGGCACAGTTCTTGATGAGGCAATGAGAGAAATTGAAGCAGAGAATAAATCTCTGAAGAATGTGCTTCCGAAGAATTATGCAAGTCCAGATTTAGATAAACGAGTTTTGGGTGATGTCGTCGATTTGTTTACCAATATGGATATGTCTGATACAGAAGAAGGTAAGGATCTTCTGGGAAGAACTTACGAATATTGTATTGCTCAATTTGCTGCATACGAAGGGGTCAAGGGTGGAGAATTTTACACTCCGTCCAGTATCGTTAAGACAATCGTTGCAATCCTAAAGCCATTCGATAACTGTCGTGTGTATGATCCGTGCTGCGGTTCAGGCGGCATGTTTGTCCAAAGCGTGAAGTTTATCCAGGCACACAGCGGCAATCGTCAAAGCATTTCTGTTTATGGTCAGGGAATCCAATGCGGATACTTGGAAAATGGCAAAAAATGAATATGGCTATCCGTGGTATTGATGCGGATTTTGGCCCTTATCATGCAGATACTTTTTTCAATGACCTTCATGCCAATCTTCGTGCAGATTTTATTATGGCAAATCCTCCGTTTAACCTTTCTAACTGGGGACAGGATAAATTGCAGGATGATGTCCGCTGGAAATATGGAACACCTCCTGCTGGTAATGCCAACTATGCATGGATTCAGCACATGATCCACCACCTTGCACCCAACGGAAAGATTGGTCTGGTACTTGCAAACGGTGCTCTGTCCACTCAGTCTTCTGGTGAAGGTGAAATCAGAAAGAATATCATCAATGCCGACCTGGTGGAAGGTATTGTTGCACTACCTACTCAGTTATTTTACAGCGTAACGATTCCTGTTACTCTCTGGTTCATCAGCAAGAATAAAAAGCAGAAAGGTAAGACGCTGTTCATCGATGCTCGTAAGATGGGCTACATGGTTGACCGTAAACACAGAGACTTTACCGATGAAGATATCCAGAAATTATCAGATACATTTGAAGCATTCCAGAATGGAACTCTTGAAGAAGTAAAAGGGTTCTGTGCTGTTGCTGACTTGCAGACTATCGAGAAACAGGACTACATTCTGACTCCTGGGCGCTATGTAGGTATTGAAGAACAGGAAGAAGATAGCGAACCGTTTGATGAGAAAATGGCTCGCCTGACTTCTGAGCTTTCTGATATGTTCGCCAAGTCGCACGAACTTGAAGAAGAAATCCGCAAGAAACTGGGGGCGATTGGTTATGAAATTTAACACATATAGCATTTCCGAACTGATTGATGAAATTGCTATGGGACCTTTTGGCTCCAATATTAAGGTAGAGTGTTTTGTTGATAAAGGTATTCCGGTTTTGAATGGAAGTAATCTCAATGGCTTTTTCCTAAGAGAAGACTCTTTTCGATACGTTACCGAAGAAAAGGCAGATTCACTTGGTAGAGCTAATGCTCATCGGGGAGACATTGTAATTACTCACCGTGGTACGCTTGGACAGATTGTTTGCATTCCAGAAACCTCGAAGTATGATAGGTATATAATTTCTCAAAGCCAGTTTAGAGTCAAATGTAATGACAAGGTAATTCCTGATTATTTGGTGTATTACTTTCACACTCAATCGGACAGCATAAATTACTTGCTAATGCTTCACAGGTCGGAGTACCGGCTCTGGCAAGAGCATCAACTACTTTTCAAAAAATAGAAGTGGATATTCCTGATATTGAAACGCAAAGAAAAGTGGTATCGATTTTGAACACAATAGAAAATAAAATCAACATCAATAATGCAATAAACGAAAATTTAGAGCAGCAAGCCCTTGCTTTGTTTACCAATTTCTACGATCAATCTAACACAGAGGTTAATTTTACAGACCTGATTCAAATCCTCGGTGGCGGTACTCCTAAAACTGGTGAAAGTACGTATTGGAATGGAGGTATTCCATTCTTTACACCCAAAGATGTCGGTACACCTTATACACTCGCAACTGAAAAGACCATTACGGAAGATGGACTCTCACATTGCAACAGTCGTCTGTACCCAGTAAACACAGTTTTTTTGTTACTGCAAGAGGTACGGTTGGTAAAATAGGGTTGGCAGGTGTCCCTATGGCAATGAATCAGTCTTGCTATGCCCTTTCTGGAAAAAAATATTCATCAATTGCTCGTGTATTTCTACACATTGAAAGCAGTAGACAGATTAAAGCATAAAGCCAGCGGTGCTGTTTTCGATGCTATCATTACCAGAGATTTTGAAACAGAGCAGGTTTTCAAATTATCTGAAGATGACACCAACACCTTCATCAAGATCGCAGAACCAATGTATCAGTCGATACTAAACAATTCTGTTGAAAACCAAAGGCTTATAGCATTAAGAAATTCTTTACTACCTAAACTTATGTGTGGCGAGATTGATGTCTCTAACATCGACATTTAAGCCACTAAATTTTCGTTTACGACCTAACCAATAGCTCTTGCGAGTGGCAAGAGTTAATACTGAGGATTGCCACTCCATAGTCATTCCCCTAATTATTAAAGGAGAACAGACTATGAATGATGAATTTGTAAATGATGTACTACGAGATATGCTGGCATATCTTGATAACGGACAAGCGGAACAGTTACGACGAGTGCTGAAGCATAATCTTTCGGGATATGAGCTTCAGCGAAAAGTTGATAGTGCAATTGAGGATACGGATGCAGAAAATGCACGATTGACCGGTGCGTTCCTTTCAGCAAAGCGAATTGAGGGGTGTTCCGAAAAATCGCTTACCTACTATCGAAAGACAATCGAAACCATGTCTGAGACAATTGGAAAAGGAATTACGCATATTACAACCAATGACCTGCGTTCTTATTTGACCGACTATCAGGCAGAGCGAAAATCCAGTAAGGTAACAATTGACAATATCCGCAGAATTTTATCCAGCTTCTTTTCTTGGCTTGAAGATGAGGACTATATCCTAAAAGTCCAGTGCGCAGGATTCATAAAGTGAAAACGGCTGTGACCATCAAAGAAACATATACAGATGAAGCTTTGGAAACCATGCGTGACCATTGCGATTCTCTGCGTGATCTGGCTTTGATTGATATGCTGGCATCAACCGGAATGCGTGTTGGCGAATTGGTTCTTCTCAATCGGGATGACATCAACTTTGAGGAGCGAGAATGCGTAGTATTTGGTAAAGGGAGCAAGGAGAGAATGGTCTACTTTGATGCCAGAACAAAAATCCATCTTCAGAACTATCTTGCACAAAGAACGGATAGCAACAACGCTCTATTTGTGTCGCTGAAAGCACCACACGAAAGGTTGCAGATTGGTGGCGTTGAATCAAGACTGCGTGAACTTGGTAGGAGGCTTTCTCTTCCGAGAGTGCATCCGCACAAATTCAGACGAACCCTCGCTACAATGGCGATTGACAAAGGAATGCCTGTGGAGCAGCTACAAAGGCTCCTTGGGCATCAACGAATAGATACGACCTTGCAATATGCAATGGTCAAACAGAGTAATGTTAAAATTGCTCACCGCAAATACATAGGTTAGGAGTATAAATTATGAAAAAGAGATTTCTTAGAGATATTGCTGAAATACAAACAGGACCCTTTGGAAGCCAACTACATAAAGAAGATTATGTTGATGTAGGAACTCCTATTGTGACGGTTGAACACTTGGGAAACAGGGTGTTTTCTGAGCAAAATTTACCTATGGTTTCTGATGCCGATAAGAGTAGATTGAGTAAATATATTCTAAGAAAAGGTGATATTGTATTTAGTCGTGTTGGGTCAGTGGATAGATGTTCGTTTGTTGACAAAAAACATGATGGTTGGATGTTCTCTGGTCGTTGTCTTAGAGTTCGTCCGAGCGAAGAAATAGATTCATTGTTCCTATACTATTTCTTTTGCCTGAATGCAACAAAGGAATTTGTTCGTAGCATTGCTGTAGGTGCAACGATGCCTTCTATTAACACAAAACTGCTTGGCGAAGTAGAAGTGCTTTGCCCTGAAATTGAAGAACAACGAAAAATCGCTGATACTCTTTCAAAGATTGACGACAAAATCGAAGAAAATCAGAAGATAAATTAAAATTTAGCAGCTTAAATTTCCAAATTAGTGACATCAAGTTCGCCAGACATCAATTTAGATAAAAGACTATCTCTAATATTTGCCAATCGGTTTGCTTCCTTGAGATTTGCTTTTATCAGTCCGAACATAGGTGATGCAAGATTATGGAACTCTGCAATTTCGGAATCTGTTGGTACAATAAATGGCATTCCTTTAATAATTTTTGAATTAACAGCAATAGCAATAGACGAGGTGCTTCCCATGGTTTGATAATTAAATTTTTTGAGATAGCAATATAGGTACTCGTTAATTGCTTTGTTGTCGGTTTTGAAATGTGCAATAGCTTCGTTGGTTGTCATTTCACCATCAGTAATTGCTACTCGACCAACGGTAAGTTTGAAACTTAGTAATACAGTATTGTCGGAATGATTTTTATATTGTGCTTTTTACCGCATCAAGGGTAAGTTGCTCGAGCTTGAACTAATGAAAGCACCACAAGATCCCATATCAGCGATTGATACCCATGTAATATCGTTTGATTGTGGGAAAACCATTGCGGTTCTTTTCTTGGCGGCGTTTTGCCGATAGAAATATCAAAATATTCGTCTGCACGACAAATTCGGCGTTCAGAATTAGGAGTGTTATCAAACATTTTTGC
>VOFI01003359.1_pt1 | contig 26550 bp, 35 predicted proteins | sample 5384131 | NCBI WGS metagenome assembly VOFI01 (sample SAMN12384728, study PRJNA508395) | human gut metagenome | isolation source: healthy gut H | host: Homo sapiens | reverse complement strand
ATCGTTTTTAATTCCACGTCTAGCAATTCTACAATTCAATAGAAGCATTTTTTATTCGCAGTATCTTTCGCCAAGTATCAGTGTAGGGCATGATATTTTGTGCAGAGAGTTGTTAAAAAGTCCAACTCCATGGTTTCGCATAGAAGAAATCAAACTCCATTTGTTGAAACATGGATTTAGTGTCATTAGCCTGTTTTTTGAAAAATCCGTCATAACCATAGTAGAAAGAGCGAAGCACCTGCCAACCACGGCGGGTGCTTTTTGCTTTCCAGACTATTATGAACGGAGGTTTTTCTATGACAATTTATGAAACCATCAAGGCGGCGATCTGCGTGAAGCAAGCCGCCGAACACTACGGGCTGAAAGTCGATCTGACCAGTTATGAAGCAGCGCAAAAAGCTGGCTGCGGACTTTGGACTTGACCCAAAACCGCCCACTGCCGCAGCTATGGTCAAGCCGAAGCGTCCCTATATCCGTCAGTTACGGGAGGATGAAATGCTGTGTTTCCGGGTGCTGACGAATTATCTGCATCTGCTGGAAGATTGGAAAGTACGATACGCACCCAAGACACCGGAAGATGCTCTGGATGACCGTTTTGTGGAAGCCTGCCAGATGCACTGCTATATCGAATATATGGCAGATGTGCTGACGGTGGGTGATCTGGAAGAACGGGTGGCATTGGTGGACAAGCTGATGCAGGACGGCAAAATTGCTTTTCTGCAAGAGTACATCACACGAAAGAAAAAGGAGGTGGCGCACCATGGCGAAGAACCGGAAAACGCCTGATATGAATTTGCCTGTCTGGTTTGACGGGCAGAACATCAACGAAGCTCTGTTTTGTGAAGAATTTCTGCAAGAGCGCAGGATCATCTTCGCAAACGGAGCTTTTTTCACGCCCAATGGTCGAGTGACGGACGATCTCCCTCTGCGTGGGGAGATTTACGACAAGCTGAAATTCTGTGCCGTAAACAATATCCCCCGGAAGATCACCAACATTCTGGAAGTGCTGAAACTGGAAGCACAAGTGCCGGACTTCCCACCGGAACAGGATAGAATTCATTTGTCCAACGGTACGCTACTTTTGGACGGCACATTTACTGAGGGCAGACGTGCTATTGTGCGGAGCCGTTTGCCGGTTGCTTACAATCCCGATGCTCCTGAAAGGACAGCGCATGATGGTGATTAAAGGCAACGGCGGCGAGGGTAAATCTCAAATCGGTGCGGTACTGTCTATCATCTTCGGCACGAATATGAAAGACGGCAGCATCGGCAAGATTTCTGAAAACCGCTTCGCCCGTGCTGATTTGGAACATATCCTCTTGTGCGTGGATGATGATATGCGGATGGAAGCTCTGCGCCAGACCAACTATGTGAAATCCATTGTCACCGCACAGGGCAAGATGGACTTAGAACGCAAGGGAAAGCAGAGTTATCAGGGCTGGATGTTTGCTCGGCTACTTGCATTCAGTAACGGCGATCTGCAGGCTCTGTATGACCGCAGCGACGGTTTTTACCGCAGACAACTTGTGCTGACCACCAAAGAAAAGCCCATGGACAGAGCCGACGATCCCAACCTCGCTGAGAAAATGAAAGCCGAAGCTGAGGGAATTTTCCTCTGGGCATTTGAAGGCTTGCAGCGGCTCGTTGCCAACAACTTTAAGTTTACGGGAGAGTGACCGCATCCGTGAAAATCCGGGAAGCGGTCAAGCGTGATAATAACAACATTTTTGACTTCATGGATTCAGATGGATACATCCTGCGTAAAGCGGATGCGTCCATCAGCTCCAAGGATTTCTATGAAATCTATCGGATGTGGTGCGAAGAAAATTCCCTTGCACCGCTGAAAGCCCGCAGCTTCAGCGATGCCATGGTTACCAATGCGAAGAAATTTAATTTGGAGCATTGCAACAACATCACCAATTCTGCCGGACGGCGGGTATGGGGATTTATGGGTGTGGAAGCTGTGGCAAGACCTCATATAAATGGGTTTTACGGAGATTCGCCGTGTACGTACGTACCGGAGGACATTCCGGAGGAATGGCGAAAGGTCGAGTAAACCCCATTGCTGGTACGTATGTACACAGCAAAAGAGCGTGAAACGCTCGTTATAGAAACAGCACACATCCTCTCGTTCGGGCTGTTTCTATGTCCACAGGCCTTTGAAAAAAGTGTCTGTGGACACCGGCTGCAAGAGGAAGTTGACACAGAACAGCTTCATGCAGACGGGCTGACCATAGGAAAAGGCGCAGACATTTTCACCTTGGTCAGCAGAGGTCACCGCAGTGACCGCATTCCCCCTCGGGAGAGCCCTCGGAGAGCCCACGGCACTTTGCAGCCAGTATGGATGAAAGTGTCATAGTGGGTTATTACACTTTGAAAAAGTGCCTCTCCGTAGCTCCCCGCTGTCTGCAAATCCCAAAGAAAGGGCAAAAATTCAATGGCAAGAAATGATGGAATAGATCGTACCGTAGCCCGGAATCAGGACTTGGAAACGCCTGCGGATGTGGCGAAGGTACAGGAACACAATGAGCGTGAAAAGGACAGCTACAGCAATCAGGACATCATGCCGGAACGCACTTCTCTGAACGTCCATTTCAAAGCACCCACGGACGATTATGTAAAAATGTTTGAGCAGATGGAACAGGATGGCGTGATCTCCACCAGAGGTCTGAAACCCGATGCCGTCAAATACGGCGAGCTGGTATTCGATGTGAATTCCGCTTATTTCTACAATCATGGCGGCTATGAATTTGCGAAACAGTTTTATGCCGATGCCTACAAAGCTGCTGCGGAGATCGTAGGTGGTGAGCAGTATATCCTCTCCGCTGTGATGCACGCCGATGAGCGCAACCGAGCAATGTCCGAAGCTTTGGGCGAAGATGTGTACCACTACCACCTTCATGTGGTTTATATCCCGGTGGTGGAAAAGCAGATCCTTTGGTCGAAGCGATGCAAGGATGAAGCCCTCCGGAGAACCGTTAAGGAGGTCATCACGCAGGTCAGCCGCAGTAAAAAATGGGAGTCAAGCCGGTGCTTGACAAGGATGGTAATCCAATGTTGAACGCAAAAGGAAAAAAAGATTTTGAAGTCGTCCTACAGTGTGTTGCAGGATGACTTTTTTCATTTCATGCGAAATGCCGGATATACCGATGTGGAGCGTGGAGAACGTGGAAGTACAGAGGAACATCTGACTGTGACCCAGTTCAAGGTGCAGGCAGAACAGCAGCGCTTGGAAACTGTGACCGGACAGGTGGCACAGGCGGAGCGCGGTTTGGAGAATGCCAAAGCTGCCACGGAGAAGCAGAAAAAGAAACTGGAAGCTCTGCAAAAGGAAACCAAAACAGCAAAGACCGTTGCTCTGACGGTGCAGGAGATTGAAACGATGGGAAAGAAAGCCACATTCGGAAATAATATCACGCTGACACCGGATGAATGCGACACGCTCAAACGCTATGCGGTCAACGGCATTATCGCCAATGCTGACAACAAGCGCTTGAAGGAGAAACTCGCTTCCGCTGAAAAGACGGTTTCCATCTGGAAACAGCGGTATGAAGCAGTAAACGAAAAATATATGGAACTGAAACAGAAAGCCCAGCCTTTTCTGGATGCACTGGAAATTGCATCCGAAAGGGTTCGGGCTTTTATCAATTCTATCCTCATCAGAGGAAAGGAAACGCAGGAACACAAACACCCTGCCCGGAAGCGTGGACAGGATATGGAACTTTGATGGAGGAATCGCCTATTGAAGAAATATTATGAGGAAGCGAAATATAATGCGGCATTTGACCGCTGTGTGGATGTTATGAGCCAGATGCTCCAGAAGTACGGGCATCAGGTTTTGGATAAATTAGAGCAGGATACTCCGCAAACGGTGGAGTGTTCCAAGGATGATAAGCAAGCGCAGCCTTTGACGGATAAGGCTGCGTAAAAATTTACAATTTACACGTTGCGTACTTGTTGCGGCTATGCTATAATATGTACGCAACGTGTATTTTTGCTTTTTTGGAGAAAAGACGAATGGATTGTAAAAACAGAATTATTAATTTGCGTGAAAGCACAGGACTGAACCGGAAAGATTTTTTGCAAGCTCGTCCATATTCCTTACCGGACTATGACCGAGTGGGAATTGGACAACCGCCATGCACCGGATTATGTGCTTAGACTTTTGGAGTATTATATCCGCAACGAGGGATTGATGGTAAAAAAGAAATGAGCGAAGGAGGTAGCGATTCTGAAAAAGAAGCAACTTAAATGTTATCTATATACAAGAGTGTCCACCTCTATGCAGGTTGACGGGTACAGTTTGGATGCCCAGCGTGACAAGCTACGGAAGTATGCGGCATACGAGGATATGATTATTGCCGGGGAGTATTCTGACGAAGGCTTTTCCGGCAAGAACATCCAAGGGCGGCAGGACTTCCAACGGATGCTGAACGATATCCAGGACGGCAAAGATGATGTTTCTTATGTGCTGGTCTTTAAGCTGTCCCGATTTGGCAGAAATGCAGCCGATGTTCTGAACTCTTTGCAACTCATGCAAGATTTTGGCGTCAATCTGATCTGCGTGGAGGATGGCATTGACAGCTCCAAGGATGCCGGAAAGCTGATGATCTCTGTGCTGTCTGCGGTGGCAGAGATTGAGCGAGAAAATATCCGCACACAGACAATGGCAGGACGGGAGCAAAAGGCTCGTGAAGGCAAATGGAACGGCGGTTTCGCTCCCTATGGATACAAACTGGAAAACGGAAACCTTGTCATTGCAGAGGATGAAGTGGAAGTTATCCGAGTAATCTATGATCGTTATATTCATACAAACGAGGGTGTTGCAGGAGTTGCAAAATATCTGAACCGCAATGGTTATATCAAGAAACTAAGACAGAATAATACTATTCCGGGATTTTCAAGAGATTTTGTGAAAAATGTATTGTACAATCCTGTTTATATGGGAAAGATTGCTTCCGGCAGACGAAGAACAGAAAAGAAACAGGGTACAAGAAACGAGATGCACGTGGTTGAGCAGTCGGAGTTTCCGGTTTATGAAGGACAGCACGAAGCTATCATTTCTGAAGAGGATTGGTATCTGGCACAGGAAAAGCGCAAGATCAATTCCTTTAAGCGGGAAAAGGTCAACAATCCAGACCACGCACACATCCTGTCCGGTATCTTGAAATGCCCATGCTGCGGAAAGAGTATGTACGGCAATATCGCCAAGGCGCACAGCAAGGACAAGAAAAAACACGGTATTATTACTACTGCAAAAATACAGTTACGCCGACAGGGCATGAGTGCAGTTTCCGGCTGAATATCGAACAGACAGAGATCAACAAATTTGTGGCGAAGATTATTTCCGCTATGGTCAATAATCCCCGATTTGTAGAAGCAATTCAAGCGAAAATCGGAACGGCGGTTGATACAGAGGATATGGAAAAGCAGATCGCCGTTCTGCAAGGACAGCTAAAGCAAGCCTTTGGAACGAAAAGCCGCTTGGAGCGTCAGATGGATACTTTGGACATCAACGATGCCCACTATGACAGAAAAGATTTTGGACTTGCAGCGCCGCTATGATGAACAGTATGATACGATAGAGGAAATCGAAGTTCAGATTGGCGAATTGCAAAGTCAGATCCGCAGCATCCAGCAGGAGAAAATCTCCGGCGATAACATTTATCGGCTCTTACTGGCATTTGATGAAGTCTACCATTCCGCAACGGAAGCAGAACAGAAGGAGTTTATGAAGGCCTTTATTGAGCGAATTGAGATGTTCCCGGAGAAAAGGAAAGACGGAAGCTGGATAAAGAAGATCGTATTCAATTTCCCTGTGCCTATTGATGGCGAGGAAGTGAAAGAACTTCCCTTGGAAACTGAAACAACAGTCGAGTGCGTAGTTCTGATTACAAGAAATAAGGACTAAAAATCCCTATTTTACGTAGTTTTTGACAACTATAAAATCAACTAAACTCAACTATTTCCTGAAATCTGTAAAAGGAAACATATCGAAACAGGTAAAAATACGTTATCAGATGTACACAATCGACCTGAAAGGCAAAATTTATGTGCAGATTTGATTAAAACGGCAGATATGTTGTCAGATAGCTTAAAAGTGGCTATTTTACGCTGTTTTGTGAAACTAAATAGTTTGGTGCTGAGTGGGAAGATTTGGTGGCGGAAAATCATTTGAAACAAAAAAGCTTGTTACATAGAATTGTGAAAAGATGAACTTATAAGTAGAGAAGAATTCGGTGTGAAAATGGATTCTCGCTGTTTCTGATGTAAAAATTGATGACTGGAAAGCCGCAGATTTATATGAAGATAATAAAATAAATGTGCTTGACCTTTGTAGAATGAAATTTGAATTAATAAAATGAGGTGTAAAAATGAAAATAAAAAGAATGTTTGCTTCGATAATATCAGCAGCTGTTATATCTTTATCTTCCGTTACAATTTGTGGAAGTAATATTGCTTATGCTGATTTTTCTTCTAATCCTGTAATCAGCCGTGAATGTCCTGCATATTCTTCTTCGGGAATGGCAGCTTCTGCAAATGATAAATATTACTACTCTTTCTGGAATAGTAATGGTGCTGATTATCTTGCATATGACCTTTCTGACGTTCCAAAAGATGAACGAAAAAAGGTAATTGCGGTATGGTATAATGCAACAGGACAGTTTGATTATACCGTTTTAAATGGAAGTTCCAATGGTGTTCCTTCAGATTATACAATTGAGGTGAATGATGCTGAAGGTGGAAGCTATCCGAAAGATGGTTGGGAAATTGTTGAAACAGTAACAGGAAATACACTGCATTCTCGTCAGCATGTAGTTGATATGGAAGGATATAATTGGATAAGATTAAATATCAGCGGAAATGATGGAAAAACGGGCGGAAATACGTCAATTAATATGGATATACATAATGTATCAGACGGAATTTCTGACAGCTTTATATTTTATGGTGATTCAATCACTGCCTGTGGAATGATGAACTGTTACGGAACAGGATTTGCCGAATATGTCAATCAAATAGACGGCAGATATTATCCGATTCAGGAAAACGGCGGTATTGGCGGTATCAGAAGTATAGAGGGTGCTGAAAATATTGATCGCTGGCTTGAATCATTCCCTGGAAAATATGTAAGCATTGCCTATGGCACAAACGATGCGTGGGGAAATCCGTCCGGAACGGAACAGTATTATAATAACACGGAATATATGGTAAAAAAGTATTCTTGCGGCTGGAAAAATTCCGATTATTCCAACAATTCCTTATGCAAAAAAGAATCTGCTGTAGGTGATAATGTTCCTGCATATAATGCAATGATAGAAAAAATATATGAAAAATATCCTCAAGTTATTAAGGGACCTGATTTCTATGAATTTTTCAAGAAAAATCCTGACTTATTGAGTAGCGACGGTGTTCACCCTGCTGAAAATGGATATGCAGAAATGCGTAAATTATGGGCAAAAACAATGTATGATGAGATATATTCATCAGAGAATCCGGTACCTGAAAAGATTAAAGGTGATGTCAATGTAGATGGAAAATTTGATATAGCTGACGTTGTTACCTTGCAGAAATGGTTACTTGCTGTTTCTGATATAGAACTTGCCAACTGGGAAGCCGCAGATTTATGTGAAGATGGAAAATTGAATGTATTTGACCTTTGTGTTATGAAGCAGAAACTGATTTCAGGAGAAGTCACATCAAATGAAGTTTATGTTGAAAATACAGATGAACTAAAAAAATGCTCTTAAAAATGCTAAAAGCAGGTGATGAAATCATACTTGCCGAGGGTGAATATGTTTATAGCGGCGATACACCAAAAGGATATATGTTTACAAGTTCAGCAGATGGAACAGAAGCAAATCCTATTATAATTCGTTCTGAAAATCCCGAAAAACCTGCTATTCTTTCAGGTTCTTCAACTTCTGAAAATTATGTTTTAGATATTTCAGGCGACTGGTGGAAAATTAAAGATTTAAAAGTCACGAATGCACAAAAAGGCATTATTCTTGATAATTCAAATCATACAGAGATTATAAATTGCGAAGTATATAATATCGGTTCTGAGGGGATTCATTTCAGAGATAACAGTTCTTATTGTCTTGCGGAAAATTGTTATGTTCATGATACAGGTGTTGTATCTCCCGGATATGGTGAAGCTGTTTACGTCGGCAGTGCCAAAAGCACTTCAGGTTATGGTCATGATTGTCATTACAATACAATCAGAAACTGTAAGCTGGGACCGAATGTCGCAGCCGAACACGTTGACATCAAAGAGTACACCACCGGAACAACAGTAGAGAACTGCACATTTGATGGAACCGGAATGAGCGGTGAAAATTACGCAAAAAGTTTTATCAACATCAAGGGCAATGACTGCGTGATCCGAAACAATATTGGTTATCGGAACGGCTGTACAGCCATTCAGCGTGCATTTGAGCAGAACAACGTGGCAGACGGCTGGGGACAAAATGCTATGGTATATGGCAACAAGGTCTATATGGATACTGCAACTAATGCTTTAGATAAGAAAATGTATTTCTTGAATGCCTGGGATTGTTCTGCTACTGTCTGGGATAACTTTATGGCTTACGAGGGTGAACTTTTTCTGTAGATAATGAAGATGACCATTGGAAGTATTGGTGTTGACTTAAGAATATTTTGAAAAAATTCCCCTCTGTCAGATTTAATTCTAACAGAGGGGTTAATTATATCTAATTTATTTCTCCACACTAACCGTAACGCCTGATTTGAACTCAAAAACGATATGGTCATCAAAAATAGTGATTTTAGAAAGCAGATGTTTGGCAAGTGTTTCATCATAGGAAAGTTCATCAGGGTGAGATTTGATGAAGAATTGCAATTCATCTATACGCTTTTTGTACTCAGCCTGACTGCTTTTTGATACCTGAATTTTTTCACGCTGTTCTCTCAGACTGAAAATTTCATCTGCAATATCTGTGTAATCCTCATGATTTTCTGTACGTTTAAGAAGTTCATATTGCAAATTATTGAGCTGTTCATCTATTTTCTGCAATGCACAGGGGGTCAACGATTATCTGATTCAGATTACCCTGCAACCTTTTGAGGTAGCTTGTACTATCGCCAATCATTATATGCAAAGCATCTACAAAGGCTTGCTGTAAATCGTTTTCTTTAACTGTTCTGGCATTGCATTTTGTATGATTATTCAGCCTTGTGCTACATCTCCAGACGATTGACTTCTTGCCACGGTTATTCCAATGCAATCGGCTGTATTCAGCACCGCATTCAGAACAGAAGGTTATTTGCGAAAATGCGTGAGCTGCACTGAAACATTTTCTGCGTCCAAGGGAGTCTTTCAGCATTCCACGCCTTGCAATTTCTTCCTGCACCTGCATAAATATTTCTTTACTGATTATAGCAGGGTGACTGTCTTCTACATAGTATTGGGGTACAATTCCGTTGTTTTTTACTCGTTTCTTTTGCAAGAAATCCACTGTGTAGGTTTTCTGCAAAAAGTGCATCACCCATATACTTTTCATTTTCAAGAATTTTGCGAACGGAACTGTCATGCCATCTCGGATTACCTCTTGCAGTACGAATTTTGTCACGTTCTAATCCACGGCATATAGCAAGTATGCTTTTACCTTCAAGGTATTCTCTGTATATTCGTTTTACGATTTCTGCCTGTTTTGGATTGATTACCAGATTACCGTTTTCATCTTTATCATAACCAAGAAAACATGATGTATTAACCATAATTTTTCCTTGCTGAAAACGATACTGCATTCCAAGTTTTACGTTTTTGGAAAGTGATTCAGATTCCTGTTGTGCAAGGGAAGCCATAATAGTAAGAAGTAGCTCACCCTTTAGCGTCCATTGTGTTGATACTCTCTTTTTTCAAAAAATACGGGAATATTCATTTCTTTTAATTCACGGATATAATTCAGACAGTCAACAGTATTTCTTGCAAAACGACTGATTGATTTTGTAATAACAAGGTCTATACGCCCAAGTTTGCAGTCTTCAATCATTCTGTTGAATTCTTCACGTTTTTTGTATTCGTTGCACTGATACCCTCATCGGCATAGATGTCAACAAGTTCCCATTCCGGTTTGCTTATTATGTATTCACGGTAGTGCTGAATCTGTGCATCATAACTTGTTGCCTGTTCTTCAGTATCAGTTGAAACACGGCAGTAAGCTGCTACTCTCAGCTTTTTGATTTCTTTTTTTTTGCTGTACGGCTGCCGACTTGCGGTTTGGCAGGTATTTTTATTACATTTCCCATTATTTCACTCCTATAAGGCTGTAAATATACTCAGCCTGTTCAAACGGATTTTCAAAAGATTGTTCAGGAGTATTCATTACGAATTCTGTGTAGATGATAGGGGACTCTCGCCTTGAATTTCGAGAACGTGTAGTTGCCTTAATGCGGTCATATGCCGCAAGAAAAGTTTCTCTATCAATAATTGCAGGGTAAAAAAAGAATCGCCTGCATAGCATTTTTTCATCAGCATTCTTTTCACTGAACTGTGCTTGAATGAAGCACCTGCCATCTTTGCTGACATATCATAACTCATACCTGAAATATAATTTTTGAAAATCTGTCTTATGATTTCTGCTTCGTGCTGATTAACAACAACATTTCCGTTTATCATTTCATATCCGTATATCATAGATTCTCCTTTAATTTAAGCCCGCATTTCAAATGAAATTCAGCGGTATTGCGGTTTATGACGACAATTTTGCTAACAAATTTTTCAAATATTTCATCGTTGAATTCTGTTAACATCTCACGATCTGTAAATTGTATCAGATTTTTCAGTTCTGTATAATCACTGTTTTCATTGTATAGTCCTCCCATCTCGTTTCTGTATTCTTCAGATAAATTTTCAAGTCTGTTCATTTCTTGATTGAAGACAATACTATCGATAATATCTGTTGCTCTCAGCTTTCTGAGGGTTTCTTTTTTTATCGGATATTTTCTGTAATTCAGCTTGCAGAAAATGTATTCTGTTGACATTTTTATCAGATTTCTGCGTATTAATGGATTCATGTAAGGGGAGAAGAAGCCTTTTTCTTGAATAAATCAGCTTGTTCATCATATTTACAAATGCAGCTTTAAGCCTGTCATCTCTTACGTATTTCATTGAACATTTTTCAATGTTTCTGATATGTGTACTGCAGGACCAGGCGATTTCTTTTCCTGAATCATGTATTTTTCTTTTGAACTTGTCACCGCATTCACCACAGAATATCTTTCCTGAAAAAAGCATATCGTTGCTGATACTTGCCGTTACCTTGAATCAGATTTTTTCAGAAGCTCGTTGCTTGATAATTTCCTTTGCTCTGTCAAAGGTACTTTTGCTTATGATTGGTTCATGATGTTCAGGGTCAAAGAAACTGTCAACTTCTCCACAATTTCTGCTGCGATGATAATTGTCATCCGTATATGTTTTCTGAAATGTAGCTGCACCATAATATTTTTTTCATTGGAAAGAATGGTTCTAATGCTTGAACTTGTCCATTTTCCGCCCTTGCGAGTTGGGATTTTTCTTGTTTCAAGGATATCTGCAATTTTTTCTGTTCCGATACCGTTCAGCACAGATTGAAAAATAAAGCGTACTGTATCAGCTTCGTGTGGATTGATTATCATGTCACCCTCATTATCATGCATATAGCCATACGGTAAACAGCTGAATTTATATGTGCCTTTTTCAAATCTTTTTTAACAGCCCATTTATTGTTTTCAGAAATAGACTTTGATTCATCCTGAGCCATACTGCTGAGAATGGAGAGAACAAGTTCACTTTCCATTGAACTTGTATCGATATTTTCTTTCGAAATATATCGAAATATTCATGTCAAGCAGTTCTCTTACAAGAGAAAGGCAGTCAGTAGTATTTCGAGAAAAACGGCTGATGGATTTTGTAAGAATATAGTCAATTCTGCCGATTCGGCATTCATAAAGCAAAGCCTGCAAACCATCTCTTGCGTCAGCTTTTGTTCCGCTGATTCCAAAATCATAGAAAACACCTGCAAATTCCCAATTACTGTGCATTTTAATCCAAGATTCATAATGTTTTTCTGAGTGTCAAGGCTCTCTTTCTGGTCATCAGAATCCGTTGAAACTCTGCAATAAGCAGCAACACGCAGTTTTTTTTTTCTTGTGGTTGTGCGTCAATTTTTCGTATTTTCAAGTTTATCACCTCATTTCAGTATGACATATTAACTCTTTTTGAGAGATTTATCAAGCGTTTTAGGGAATAAGTCGACAAAAAGGGGAGAGAAAGTCTGCCTATTCAGTTCCGTTAATTTGTCATATTCGTCAAAGGAAATAAGGTGATTTTCATAGAGCATATCGGTCAGTTTCTGTGCCTGATAATACTGAATTTCATCAATTACTTTTTGCTGTTCCATAGTAGTCCTCCTGTTAAATTAATGCCTTCACTATACATAGGACAGCAAATTTGATTTTGAGTACCAAAAAATATCCAAATACTAAAAAAATCCCCACGAAATATGAAAACATACTTCGTAGGGGATATTATCAGATCATCTGATTTACTTTTTTCTGCACTTCGTTATAGTTATAACCTGCAGCGGTGAGACGTTTCTTACGTTCCGCACCGTTGCCCCATCTACCCTGAATGACTTCACGGGCGACCTCATCAACTGACTTCTTTGCCGGATATACCTGCTTGCCGTTGCTGTCAAAGACAGCATATCCAGTCTTGCAGGATTTCTTTGCATTTTCAAGAGACGAAAAAGCACCAATCTGAGATTTAGCATCAGTCCATGACTTTCTTACTCGATAAAGCTGTTTTGTTGCAGGTGCAGGGGTTGTCGGGATAGAACCTGAATTGAGATAATACTGCACCTTCGCTTTGAAAGCTGCCCAATGAGGCAGAATGTATGCAGGACACATCTTGTAAGGATTTCTTGCAGTATTAAGGTAGTCCACGCTGCCGGACTTTCCGTCACGGACATTCAGCCAATACGTATGTGTGTAAAGGTGATTGATGTCAAGACCATACTTCTTCAAAAGTGCTGCTGCAAGTCTTGCACAGTTATCTTCAGACTTCTTATCCTTATCATTGTAAGAAGAACCCATAATGCACTCGATCGCAATTGTTCTACGATTGCCATTGCCACTACCATCAGCGGCGTGCCAGCCACTTAAGGATAGAGGCAGATTCTGCCATGTACAAGTATTGTCAACGTAATAATGCACCCTGACATCTTTCATATTGCCATTAACGGTTGCTCTTGTATACTGCTCCGCAGGTGTTGTTCCGCTTGCAACAGAAATCCAGTCGGTGTTGTGAACAGTAACACCGATAACTTTGCCCTCCATGGAAACAGATGGCATATCGATTCTGTTGGGGTTATGTTTTGTGAGTAAATACTCGTTGATTTTCACTCCGTTCAGAGTAGTTGATGTATCAGGTCTTAAAATAGCCATTTATTCGTCCTCCTTTTTCATCTTCGGTTCTGCCTACTTTCGTTTGCAGAACATCAATTGCTTTTTGAATACCGGCGGGAAAGGGATTCCCATAAGAGATGTATTTTCTACGATGGAAAGCAATTCATTCAGGCAAAAACTGATACAAACTGCATCTCTGATATAATTTGTACCGATAAGAATATCGATTCTCACGCCGACCACTACCATAAGAAGAATACAAAACTTCTTTGCAAGACCGACCCAGCCTGCTGTACTGTTGAGTGTGCCGCTTTCGCTGTGTTTGGATTTACCCATTGCCGCAGTTACAATGCCTGTTACAAAATCAATGCTCATGAATACTACAAGTGTTACAAGAGCAGAATCCCAGCCGCCAAGCAGCGTTGCGATAAATCCGCCGATTACGCCTGCGATAAGACAAATGGTATCTTTCATAAAATCACCCTTTCATAAATTTGATAGATTTGACCATCGGATGTGAATTGTCCGATGTGCCTTTGAATGCAAGATAATATTCTCCATCCGATACGTTTTCAAGTGACTGCATCAGGAGTAGAGCCATTTAAATGATAATTTCAAAGCATTTTCCGCTTTGATTTCCTCGTAAATATACTGAGCAAGTTCAGAACCCGTTTTTTTCTGTCTTTTTTACAAGATAAAATTCAGCGTCCTGTGATGCACCGACCAGATAATCCAGAAGCAAATGCATAGAACCTGTTATTGAGATTGGTGTCAAAAAACATCACAAACACAGTTCCTGCCCAGTTGAAATCGTTCTGATTGAAATACAGAGCATAGTTATTTTCTGCACAGCAGAAATGCGGATAACTCTCTGCAAATCCTGCAAGAGAACGATAACCGTCATTGTAATAAGTGTAAACGCTGTCGCCATATTTCTGCAAGGCATCAGAACTGCTTTCAAATACAGAGATATAGCTGATACCGGATATTTGCCTGATTTGCTCCTGTAATTCTGCAATATCAGCTTTTTGTTGCATAATTTGACATATCGGGAGTGATTCCGTCTTTGCCGTCAGCACCTTTGAGACTTTGAAGCCATTCTGTTTCTGTTCCTGAAAATCCATGTTCTACGGCAATAATATATGCTGATTTTCCATCGATTCCGTCAATTCCGTCACGCCCCGAAAGTCCGTCTGCACCATTTTTGCCATCCTTACCAGGTAAACCATCAACGCCATTTCTACCGTCACATCCATCTTTACCGTTTACTCCATCCTTACCATCAACACCTTTCAGGCTTTCAAGCCATTCAGTCTCTGTGCCAACAAAGCCATATTCTACAGCAATTTCATAGGCTGACTTGCCGTCTTTGCCTTTTTCAGAAATCTTATGCAAAAGCTGCTGATACAAATCAGGAGTAGGCGGAACATTACTGTTTTCGCCCTCAAATCCCGATTGTCTGATGTGCAAGGTTTTTACAATCGTTGTTGCTCTGACTGTTTCAGTTGCTTCTGCATCATAACCAAACAATGACATTTTCACAGTCCCTGCGGTTAGTTCGGCTGGCAGAAAACAGCTTGTATTTTCTGTTCCGAGAACCCTGTTATAGGTTATTTCGTCCTGTGTGAACTGCACCACCTTATGCATCGGTTTCCAGTTATTATCGAACACAAAATGTATCTTTACAAAAGCAATCTGGTCTGCTGCAATGACTTCATGTTCCAAGGTTTCAATGTTCTGTCCTTTCACAAGAAATTTTATCATGACTTCACTTCCTTCCACGTTTTTGTACCTGCAACATATTCCATATATCCATCAAGGCACTGGATCTTCGTCAGCGGTGTTTCAGTGGTACTGTTGGAATGCCCATCCCAGTTATTGTTCTTTTTCACAGCGTTCCAATCCGCCAGACTGCCTTCATAGGTGATCTGTGTAAGATTTTCACAGTAGTTGAAACAACCGCCGACAATCTCCCCTGACGCTTTTCGTCAGTGTGAGATTTTTTCAGCCTGATACAGCGTGCAAACATTCTGTCGCTGATAATTTTACCACTGTATCGCACTGTTTCAAGGTTCTGACATTCGGTGAATACCATCGCCCCGACAGTTACCACAGAGGACGGAACGGTTACAGACTTTATCGCTGTTCCTGCAAATGCATTCACACCCAGTTCCGCAACACGTTCCGGAATCCGGAGTTCTGTCAAGCCGTTTAGGCTCTGATGACAAATGTAACCGTCAATATGCGGCAGAAATGCAGCCTTTTGATTGCTGTAAGCGTTGTCGGAAGTGATACTGTTTTCAGATTGTCGCAATACTGAAAAAGTCGTTCTCCAATGCCTGTCACACCCTCTGAAACAATGACTGTCTTGATATTGTTATTATCCAAAAATGGGGAAGGATTACTGTCAGAATTGTAGTCATAGGTTGCCCCTGTGCCTTTGAGGAGCAGTCTGCCGTCTGAATAAAGCACAAAATCCACGTTCTGACCGCACTTGCCAATAGAAACCACATCGCCCGTCATCTCATCAATTTTCAGCGTTAACTCGTTTATTTTTGTTGTCAGCTGACCGACTGTGATGTTGTAATCTTTTATCTGCGTCTGAATTTCAGAAAGCTGTGAAAGCATATCTGTGACCTTGCATTTGCCAAGAATACAGCGGACATATCCGCAGAAATTATTGTTCTCCCTGTAGTCTGTAATGCTGAGTTCTGATGTGCCTGTATCAAGTTTGATGATACACAGTGTCAGATATTTCTTGTAATCTGTGTTCTGAAATCTCGGTATTGTGGGATTGGTGGCAGGTGTTCCGGCGAGAATTTCAAAGCTGACATTGCGGACGTTTTCAGAAGTGTTGCAACAGATACCAACCGCCATATATCTTGGCAGAGATTCGTCCACATAGTGGGATAAATCATAGGTGTATGCCGTATCCGAAATGAAATAATGTCCCTGAATCCAAGCCTTTCCGCTGCCGATCGTCAGTTTCAACTTGTTTGCAGACAGCTTGAAACACTGTCCGAAGTTGTCCTGAATTCCATCACCGATAATACTGCCGAGATAGTCGTTAAAGTTCTCCGCAGTATAGGTTCTGTCAAGATTTTTAGAATTGAAAAAAATCCGAATGAAAATGCCATGTTAAGCCTCCTTAAATGTTGGTGTTAAATTTCTGCCGTTGCGATCGAAACTCTCAATCATTCCGACAAGCTGTATTTTATTTTGTCTGATGCCGAATCTCTGATGCTCTACAGTGACGAAATCGCCAACAAAATAGTCCACACCGTATTGAAACTGCGTGGACTGCACTGCAATCTGAGACTCGGATTTTGTTTTTGTGGGAATAATATTCTGATTGCCTTTTTCTTTCAGAAGTTCGATGTATTCAGCATCAGGAATCGGCTTTGTTTCGCCGTTTTTCTGCTCTTCGTCTGAGATGTCTTTTGCATCAACATACACCTCATATCTGTCAAGCAAGGCAGGTTCAGAATCCTCAAAATAAGTTGTCCGCTTATGCTGTTCGCCCTCACCTTTTCCAAGAACATAGGCAAAATTCCTCTTGACAGAAGTGTCTGTAAAGTAGGTGAAAGCAGCAGATTGTTGTAGCTGTCAGAGAACATAATATGCGGATTTTCCTCCTGCATCATACTTCTGTCAGCACCTTGCAACAGGTCAAAAAATCATTTCGTACTGTTCCTCTGCAATCTTACTTAGACAATGTTTGCTGTTCCGCCGATCTTCTCACAAATGGTGTATATCCATTCCATCAGATTTTCATAGCTGACCTGTAATTTTGTGGTCTGCGACCAGCAAGCACCTTGAATTTCTCCCAGCTTCAAGCCCGGAATCAGCCTGTTTCCGCTTGCTAAAGCGTTGCTTCCTACAGCTTTCTGAATGATTATTCCGTATGTTGTCATTGTTGTAAAATTTAGTGTTGGATAGATAATTCTTCTTTCAAGCAGGCACATTAAAAATCTGCCCTTGACGATGAGATAGTCGCCGTCCTCTGCATCGGTTTCCAGTTCCACGGATTCAATCAGTCCGAAATGCTCCTTATCGTCATCACGCCCGACAATTCTGCCTGTCTGAAAATCTCGATATTTCGGGGACTTGCGGCAATATACACCTCAAATTCTCCACATTTGTAGTATTCAATATCCCACAAAAGCGAAGAAAAACTGTCGCAGACAGCCTCAAGTGATATGGAGATATTTTCGCCAACAGGAATCATATTGTAAATTTCAATCTGCATTTCTCACACTCCTAAGTACGCATTTCGGTGTATCAGGCGAACTTTGATGTTGTTCAGCCCATCTGATGCACGGACGTAGAATTTATTTTCGCCTGCTTTCAGATTCAGCCATGTTGAACCGGATACAAGCCGGTTGATGATGTTTGTCACAACGCCCTCACGCTCCAGAAGAACGGTTTTATTGCCTGTTTTGGTAGTTATGGTAATCACATCGCCTTTTTGAATATCGCCTGAAATCTGCATATATTCGTCCGTCAAAGCGTTGTAAATAGTTGGATTCTTTGCAGGACCTCCGCTGATTTCAAGAGTAAAACCAACCTCATCACCGCTGTTGTTGTTGATAGTCATCATATCCTGCGTGTTATAGACACCGATGGGAAAAGGGTCATCATTGTCAGGGCAGACAAAATGAAATGCACCTCTGACACGAGAATATTCCGCTGTCTGCGTTTCTGTGGAATACCAGTAAATATCGGGGCAGAGAATAGATATCTGCCCTTTGGTCAGCATTTCAAAGTTCTCCATTTCGCAGGTTTCCACGATACCCTCGGCGTAAACGGAGATATTTTTTGTGGAGTAGTATATCTTGATGTAACGGGACGGCTTGACCATACGATATAGTTCATGTCTGCGAAGTTCCACATCAAATCCACGCATTTCAAAGGGAATGACCACGTTTCGCTTTTCAATGAAGGCGTTGTTCAGATATGAGCCATTCATTCCTGCATAATTTGATGTGCTGACTGTTCCTGTCGGAGGATCAAGCCCTTTGATTTTGGAGAACATATATCGGCTTGCTGTTTTGGATAGATCAATTTTTCTGACCTGTTTCGTTTTCAAGAATTAAAGTGTAGAACAAAGTTTCACCTGCTTTTCATTGACAAAAAGATAATAATATGATATAATACTTCAAAATTGAACTATTCAAAAAAAATTTAAGGAGGAAATATGAACTTCAGTATTGAAATTCCCAGAAAAATTTCACTTGCATACAGTAAAGTGTGTAAGCCCCTTTGTAAAGAACTGGGTTTGTCGCAAACTGCATTTGATATTCTGATGTTTCTTGGAAATAATCCGAAATACAAAAATGCAAGAGATATTGTAGAGATACGCCATATCAAAGCAAATCTGGTATCGGTAAATGTTGAACGTCTGGTTCAGGAAGGCTATTTGACAAGACAGGCTGTAGAAGGTGACAGGCGTAAAACAGAATTACAGTGTACGAAGAAAGCCAAACCAATCATAGAACGAGGTCAGCAATTGCAAAAAATGTTTTTTGAAAAGCTGTTTGTCCATATTGATGATAATATGAGGAAAGCTTTTGAAGAAGTTATGCAGGTTATCAGTAAAAACTCAGATGAAATTTTGGAGGAAAAAGAATAATGGAAACAATAATGACTATTCTGGTTACATTTTTTGCAGGTATGGGTGCAGGACTTGGAACAGGATTTGCAGGAATGAGTGCTGCCGCCGTTATCAGTCCGATGTTGATTACTTTTTTAGGCATTGACCCTTATATGGCAGTCGGCATTGCACTTTCTTCTGATGTGTTGGCAAGTGCAGTTTCCGCTTATACTTATCATAAAAATAAGAATCTGGACATTAAAAACGGATTAATTATGATGGCAAGTGTGCTTGTTTTTACAGTTGTCGGAAGCTATGTGGCAAGTCTTCTGCCATCCGCAACAATGGGCGGTTTCTCGGTATTTATGACGTTTCTGCTTGGAATAAAATTTATTGTTCGTCCTGTTATGAACACTAAAGAATCTATGGCGGAAACATCAGCGAAAAAAAAACGTGCTATACAGTCCATTATCTGTGGAATTATTATTGGCTTTATTTGCGGATTTGTGATGATGTGATTCTGACCAGCAGGGATATGAATTAAAAACGGAATGATTTATTATGACTTTTACCGCATTGACGGGTGATATCGCATTTTAAAATTGGTGGAACACCGAATATTCTGACAAATTGTGCATTGTGTTTACGCTGATATGGGCAAGAATTGCGGCAGTATTTGCAAATAAGGCAAAGCCAAAAACATTAAATCGTGCTACAGGTATTATTCTTGTGGTGCTTGGTGTTGTTATTATGGGATTTCAATTTCTGCACTAACTTTTTAAATATCCACCGCATTCCGCGTCTGCCTGTAAATCTCCAGCCGTGACAGTGACTTCGGACTATTGTTGGTCTGATTCACTGTGCGGCTGTTGTCATTATTATAGTAATTATTGACAACAGAACTTTCAGAACTGCCGTTCATAATCGCACCTGTCATACCGTCAAGGTTGTAGTTGAGATCAGAATTGAGCGTTACTCTCATTGTATCCGCAACACCTGAAACTGCCTTTGCTACGACCTTTTTGCTTTTGTTGATACCGTCCGCCAAGCCGTTCATGAAGTCAGGCATCCAGCTTTCAAAGTCTGTCAGTGGACCTACATCAGGAACAGAAAAGTGCAGATAACTGCGAATCGTATCGGCGATGTTTGATACACTGTCAGCAAGACTGCCGATCATACTTCTCAGACCGTCAATGATGTTGGAAACAATATCTCGTCCCCAGTTCCACGCATCCGATGCAAGCCCTTTGACATAGTTCACCGCATTGTCAAATCCACCCTTAATTGTGGAATAAATGCCGCTGATGACAGAACTAATAGAGGATTTCACGTTATTCCAGATACTCGTTACCGTAGAATGAATGGTGTTCATCACCGATGAAATTGTGGAAGAAATGCTGTTCCAGACGGAAGATAATGTGCTTCGGATAGCATTTACCACGCTTGAAACAGCACCGCTGATCGCATTCCATACACTTGAAATGACAGAGCTTATGGTGTTCATTATGCTTGAAATGAAACTTGAAATTGCGTTCCAGACCGATGTAACAACGCTTGAAATAGTGCTTAATGTCGTTGAAATTGCTGTATAAATAGCATTCCATATTGTTTCAAAAAACATTTTTAATTCCATCAAGCAGAGGCGTGAGAATGCAATAATTGCATTCCATATAGTCTGTATCTTTTCCAAGATCCAATCCATTACATTGCTGATAATGATATGGATTGCCTGAAAAATGGTTTCAAACAGATATTTGAACGCTTCCAAAAGCGGAGAAATAAAGCTGTAAATTGCATTCCAGATACTTGAAATCGTATCATAAATAGCGGTGCAGACAGTTGAAATAACCATCCATATTGCATTGAAAATGTTGGCAAAAAAGTCGTGAATACTGGTCAGAATTTCTGCGAAGAAGTCATATACAGAAGTGAAAATCGTGACTGCTGTGGTATAGATCGCAGTCGCTATCGTTGTAAAGAACGTGGAGATTGCATTCCAGATGTTTGTGAAAAAGTCAGCAACAGCTTGAAAAGCGGAACAGATGCTGTCCCATATTCCAACAAAGAAGTCCTTAATTGATGTCCACACTTCATTCCATGATGTTCCGAACCAACCGAGAAATACATCTGCTACACCTCTCAGCGTGTTCATTATATTGCTGAACTGGTTGACTACAAAATCCCAGATACCTGTAAAAATGCCCTTGATACCTCTCCAGCACTGTTCCCAGTTTCCCGAAAACAAACCGATAAATACATCAAGCACGCTCAGAATGGTATCCGTCACAAAGGTGAAAATATCCGAAATATGCTGAAATACGCCCTCAAACACAGGAGCAAGCACACTGCATAATCCATTCCACATCGCTTTCAGCAGTTCACCAAAACTCTCAAAATCAAATCCGAGAGCGTTGATTCGGTCAACAATGCCTGATGTCAGACGTTCAAAGGTAGACTTTATCTGTTCCCAGATGGAAAGAATACTGTTTTTGAAGTCCTCATTGGTATTCCATAGATTTACAAATGCTGCAATAAGTACAGCAATAATCGCAACGACAGCCACTACAGGAGCAGAAATACCGCCGATTGCCGCACCAAGCGTTGAAAATGCAGTCTTAGCACCTGCAATCATTGTCGGAATTTTTGAAATGAATGTCATCATACTTCCGATAGAAGAAATTGTTTTGCCCACCACAATCAAAAGCGGACCTAAAGCCGCAGCCATCAATCCAATTTTGAGAATGGTTTGTTTGGTTGCAGGGTCAAGGGCATTTAGCTTGTCCACAAATCCCTGTATTTTGGTGATGATGTCACGAATAACAGGCATCAGAATTTCTCCAAAAGAGATAGCCAGTTCTTCAAGCTGTGACTTCAGAATGGTAAGCTGTCCTGCAAGATTGTCCTGCATGGTTTCCGCCATTTGTAAAGATGTTCCGTCACAGTTTGCAATTGCACCTGACAATTTATCGATATCCGCAGGAGCAGCATTCATCAGAGCAAGAAATCCCGACATGGCATTTTTGCCCACAAGAGTTTCTGCGGCACTCGCTTTTTCGGATTCGGACATCTGGTCGAACGCCACTCTGCAATCCGCTAAAATATCAGAAAGACTACGCATAGAGCCGTCTGAATTGGTAGTTGCAATTTCCATTTTTCCAAAGGATTCAGAGCAGAATTTTCACTTCTCCCGAAAGTGCGGTCATAATGGAACGCATAGAAGTACCGGATTGTGTAGACTTGATACCTGCGTTTGCCATAAGACCAAGTGCCTCAGCTGTATCTTCACATGAAAATCCCAATGCACCTGCGATAGGAGCACAGTATTTGAACGATTCACCAAGCATAGATACATTTGTATTTGCGTTAGAACTTGCAGCCGCAAGCACATCAGCAAAATGACCGCTATCCTGTGCTGTCAGTCCAAATGCAGTGAGTGCATCTGTGACAATATCCGATGTTGTGGCAAGATCTTCGCCTGATGCAGCAGCAAGGTTCATAATGCCGTCAATACCTGACAGCATATCATTTGTTTTCCAACCTGCCATCGCCATATAGTTCATCGCTTCAGCAGCTTCTGACGCTGAAAACTTTGTTTTTGCACCCATTTACGTGCTTTATCACGCAAAGCCTGTAAATCATCACCCGTTGCACCGGATACAGCAGCAACCTTTGACATTGCAGAATCAAAGTCAGAGGCGGTTTTCACAGCAGCAGTTCCAAGAGCCGTCACACCTGCTGTAACAGGCAGAAGTTTTTCACCTGCACCTGAAATTTTATCGCCTGCATTCTGGAGGACTTGTCCTGCCTCACCGATTTTAGCAAGTTCAGAATTTGCATTTTTGGCTTCTGATTCCAAACGTTTCAGTTCATTTTCTGTTTCGACAATTTCACGCTGCAATGCATCATACTGCTGTTGTGTGATGTCGCCATTTGCAAGAGCAGTATTTGCCTGTTCTGCGGCAGTTTTCAGCGTTGCAAGTTTATCTTTTGTAGCAGAAATGCTGTCAGCGAGAAGTTTCTGTTTCTGTGAAAGTAGTTCTGTGTTCTTCGGGTCAAGTTTCAGGAGTTTTTCTACGTCTTTTAGCTGTGACTGGGTGTTTTTTATGTTCTTGTTTACACCCTCTAATGCTTTGGACAGCTTGGTCGTATCACCGCCGATCTCAACGGTGATGCCTTTGATTCTGTTTGCCACTGTGGTTTCACCTCACTTTTTTTTTGAAAAATAGGTTGAATTTATCCTAACTTTATGATATAATAAATAAAAAGGGGTGTTCGTATGAACATTGATACAAACACAATTTTTTCTATGACCGAAGCAAACCAGAATTTTTCTATGGTTGCCAGAACGGTTGACCAATATGGAACAGCAATCATCTTTAAGAACAATAAGCCACGCTATGAAATACGGGTATTTGATGATACCGAAACAGATGAAACTGCATCTGATGAAGATGTTCTTGAAATTTCCAAAAAGTTATTAAAACGAAATGCTGCTGTATATAAGGAGCTTGCGAAATGATTCGTCTGACAAAACAACAAGTTATACTGCTTCATAGAGATGTCATTGCTCAGTCAGGAGGTTCACCTGAAATACGTGATGAAGGTTTACTGGAATCGGCTTTGAATGCTCCGTTTCAAACATTTGCAGGAATAGAATAGTATCCTACAATAATGGATAAGGCAGCACAGTTAGGATACAGTTTAATTAAAAATCACGCATTTGTTGATGGAAACAAGAGAATCGGAACTCATGTAATGCTTATTTTTCTAATGTTAAATGGAATTGATGTTGATTATGAAGGTGAAGAATTAACACGGTTGATTCTTGGTGTAGCTGCCGGAGAAATATCTTCTGAACAGTTATTAGCTTGGTTACAAGCACACATTTGTTGATTCAAAACGCATCAAAATCCGCCTGTCCAGCGACCTCATTCCACCCTGAATATTCATCATTCTCACGTTCCGTGAACATGTCGTTTATTAATCCAATCGTAAAAAAATCCAGCTCGGTCATAGAAAGACCGAGCTGTTTGCATCTCAGGAGAAAATCCCATATATCACGTTCAGCACGAACAATTACAAACTTTAGCACACTGTTTTTTCTGAACCGCCACTGGCCGTTCTCCTTAGAAGCCAACGTGCAGTTGTCTGAAATTCAAACATCCAATGCAAGCTGTTGAGTTCTGTATCATTCTTTTCACCAGAACACCATTATTATCCAAAGAGGATTTCTCTAAGATTTCAGGTTACTTCTGTTTGTTGATAAGGGCGATTTCAAACGAGACTTCACCTGGCATATCCGCAAATTGTTGATGACATAAACTGCGTTATCCTGAAGTTCTACCTCGCCGTTTGCATCAATGGTGACTAACCGAGTGTTTGTCCTTATGCAGAACGGTCTTGTTGCCGTCAGGATCTTCGCCCCACTCGTTTTGCCAGTGAACTGAAACTTCAATTTAACCTTGCTTGTTACGTTTTCTTGTTCGCCATTGGTTATACTCCGTTTCGTAAGCACTTCATGGCTTTTCAGGCTATCCACTTCTGATTTTGCATTGGCAATAGGTACATGACGTTTTTTTCAACGGAATTTCTTGTTTTCAGATTCTTATCTGTATAAGTTCAATATCAGTTTCTTAAGCCACATTTGATTATCCGCTGAAATGCAATACGAATAAAAGAAAACAACAAAGAAAAGAAGAATTTGATTTTTGGGCTTTCGCCCTCGGCTGCATGATGATGGCAACGTCCGACCTCATTTCAACATTGTTGATGTTCAAAAACAGCAGGTCATGACAACGCCCCGTTAACTTTGTGTACCGTTTTCTTCCTGGAAGCAATGTGCGGTTGCCAGTGCGACCTCACCACGGCGGCCTTTCTCTCCATGCGGCCCAATTAACGTTCTTACTGTGGACAGTCATTTGCGAAAGAGCTGTTTCCGCTGGCGGTCAACTTTTTGAATACCGTTCGCTTTGGAGCATTGGCGAATATTTCATCTTTTGGGCACGGTTTTCTGTGCTTTTTTTTCATTGACATGAGTCTGCATCCCGTCCTTGAACTCACTATCGCTCATTGCATCAATATCAACACCATTTTTTTTTTTTTTTTTTTTTTTTTTTTTTTTTTTTTTTTTTTTTTTTTTTTTTTTTTTTTTTTTTTTTTTTTTTTTTTTTTTTTTTTTTTTTTTTTTTTTTTTTTTTTTTTTTTTTTTTTTTTTTTTTTTTTTTTTTTTTTTTTTTTTTTTTTTTTTTTTTTTTTTTTTTTTTTTTTTTTTTTTTTTTTTTTTTTTTTTTTTTTTTTTTTTTTTTTTTTTTTTTTTTTTTTTTTTTTTTTTTTTTTTTTTTTTTTTTTTTTTTTTTTTTTTTTTTTTTTTTTTTTTTTTTTTTTTTTTTTTTTTTTTTTTTTTTTTTTTTTTTTTTTTTTTTTTTTTTTTTTTTTTTTTTTTTTTTTTTTTTTTTTTTTTTTTTTTTTTTTTTTTTTTTTTTTTTTTTTTTTTTTTTTTTTTTTTTTTTTTTTTTTTTTTTTTTTTTTTTTTTTTTTTTTTTTTTTTTTTTTTTTTTTTTTTTTTTTTTTTTTTTTTTTTTTTTTTTTTTTTTTTTTTTTTTTTTTTTTTTTTTTTTTTTTTTTTTTTTTTTTTTTTTTTTTTTTTTTTTTTTTTTTTTTTTTTTTTTTTTTTTTTTTTTTTTTTTTTTTTTTTTTTTTTTTTTTTTTTTTTTTTTTTTTTTTTTTTTTTTTTTTTTTTTTTTTTTTTTTTTTTTTTTTTTTTTTTTTTTTTTTTTTTTTTTTTTTTTTTTTTTTTTTTTTTTTTTTTTTTTTTTTTTTTTTTTTTTTTTTTTTTTTTTTTTTTTTTTTTTTTTTTTTTTTTTTTTTTTTTTTTTTTTTTTTTTTTTTTTTTTTTTTTTTTTTTTTTTTTTTTTTTTTTTTTTTTTTTTTTTTTTTTTTTTTTTTTTTTTTTTTTTTTTTTTTTTTTTTTTTTTTTTTTTTTTTTTTTTTTTTTTTTTTTTTTTTTTTTTTTTTTTTTTTTTTTTTTTTTATCCCATCCGTTTCATTGCCCAAGCCATCTTTGAAGTTACCTTGCCAGAGGAGAAGTGTTTCTTCCATTTTGTACGTGTGGTTCGATCATCAATAACCGTTCGATGTTCAAGTATTGTGATTCTCTGATTCGGGTTTTTCCAGTGAACTTCCGCCCATCACACCCTCTCGCTGTTAAGGTGAACGAGGTGGGTCACGCTCAGGTTGCTTTGTTTTGCTAAGGTAAGTGCGAAGAAAGCATCGCTGATATCTCACACGATATCATTTTTTTGTAAAATTTTCATCATAAAATTACCAGATTTTTTTTGCTGTGGCCAGAAGCGGGTGCAGATCGAACTCGTCCTCATAATCCCTCTCGCAGACAGTTTTTGCTCAGCGTGATCGCCAGCACATCACGCGCTTTCTTGAGTGTCTTGATTGCTTCAGAATCAGCGCACGGGAGGCCGAAGAGCTACGTCGTTCAATGGCAAAGAGTTCATTCAAACTGCGAATACCGATTAAGCGATCAACGTAGACTC
>VOFI01002056.1_pt1 | contig 26559 bp, 39 predicted proteins | sample 5384131 | NCBI WGS metagenome assembly VOFI01 (sample SAMN12384728, study PRJNA508395) | human gut metagenome | isolation source: healthy gut H | host: Homo sapiens | reverse complement strand
CAATCCGGCGGGCCATAGGGCTTCATCCGGCGGCGCACATTTTGTCGGAGCTTATTCTCAAACTGCTTGCGGTTCTGTCCTTTTAGGACAATCTCCCCCAGCTTCAACAAAAAATCTCATTCATGAGGCAATTCCTCCGTTGTCATTCATATCCAAATTATTGTACCACGTTCCCCGGAAATTGCCTAGCATTTTTTGAAAAAGCGGTTCCCTTTCCCGTCAGGTCACATATACCTGCCAATTGGGCGAGTACGAATTCGCCCCACACAAATCAAACCAGCAATTGTCCCCGCCTGGCGGACACATGGGTCCGCCCCTACGATGAGATCCCAACGCGGTGTATCAGCCAATTCTTCCGTATTTCCGTAAAAATGCCCATTTTTCTACAAGATATGGAGCATTCAAATAACAAAATGCGTTGAACATCTCCACCCATTCCCGAGATTTGCCGTAGGGGGCGGACCCATGTGTCCGCCCGTGGTGGGCACTTCAAATTTGTCCTGTGTGAAAACAACGAAACCCTTCCCCGTCAGCTTGCACATACCTTCCAATCATATGCAAAGTGCCATCCTGAGCGCAGCGAAGGGTCTGTGCATTCCGGTACGATTCACAGAAAAAGCTTCTGCGAATGCACACCGTCTGCACAGATTCTCCACCTGCGGCGCAGAATGACACCGATTGCTGACGCAAAATAGCTGGATCTAAGGAACAAAACCCTTTAAAATTCTAACAGCGCCCCGCTGGCCAGGCCGGAAAAGGTGCCAGTCAGGAAACTCGCTGCGTTGTCCTGAAGCAACTGCCGAATTCTCCCCGGGCTCTTCTCCCGCACTCTTTTCTCTAGCTCTGTCACAGATTGCTTCAGCGTCTCCATCTCTCCCAATTGATCTCTCTCAGATGTTTCAGCTCATCTGCATACTTCTCATAGTCTGATGCCTCGTAGTTAATCATTCGGGATTGATCATAAAAATTCGCGATTCCAATTTTCATGCCAGATTCCCTCCCTCAGCTGTGCGCTCCCTCAAAATTCTGGAGAGTCGCATAGTCCTTGAATTCAACCTTTTTTACCTCTATTTTTTTGTGAGGTTATATTAATATTTGCATCATTTTCTTTTTTCAGGATTTGCAATTATCTCAATAAGAACATCGTATACCTTGCGCAAAAAATAGTCACTTTCAAATACGATCGAAAAATTTCCGCCGGCATTGGTCGAGATGGATAGGATATATTCCACATTATTTTCCAGTAGTGCAAAAAGCACGAAAACTCCCGCTAAAATCAAAAACCCCACCAAGCAGCCAGTGGACAAACAACAACGCAAAGCCAATAAGTAAAATAATCACCCCCTAACAGACTCGTTTTCACCTCCGACGTACTGAGAGAAGAAATATTACTTAGCTGGACTGCAGTGTTGCCAAATTCCATGCAGTTCCCGTGAACTCTCACCGATCCCACATTGATTTCTCTCTTCAGCTTCAGATTCGCCATCATTGTTCCTCCCCACTTTTCACATGTAACAGATAGTTTTACTTTATCAGTCACTATGGAAGCCGTCAATCTAAGTTCTTCTTTTTTTTCGCGATACACCGCGTAAAAACAACATTCTCACTCTTAAAAACGCCAAAAAGCTTCCCTTCAGCCACTCGGCCAAACGGGAAGCTTTGTTTTTTCTACAGCTTATTTCGTCTTATCTGTAACATGTTCAAACAAGGTATCAATTGATTTACCATCTAGCCGCATGCGGTAAGTATGGTCCAGCGGCCCCGACCCCCGGCCCAAGTCCAATCCAGCGGATAAGGCGCCGGTGAGGTACGCTTTGGCACGCCGGACGCTCTCCTCCAGCTGGTAACCCGCCGCCAGGCCGCAGGCAATGGCGGAAGACAGGGTGCAGCCGGTTCCGTGGGTGTTGGGATTGGAAATCCGCCGGGTCCGGAACCACACCGCCTTCCCTCCTGGTACAGAAGATCTGCGGCGTCCCCAGACAAATGTCCGCCCTTGATGAGAACTGCCCCCGGCAGAGCCGGGAGATCTCCCGGGCAGCCCGGGCATGTCCCCTTCCGTTTCTACCGGCAGGCCGCTTAGCACTTGGGCTTCCGGGAGATTGGGCGTCATCAGGGCGACCAGAGGCAGCGCCTCCTCCAAAGGGCCTCGCGTCCTGCCTCCGAAAGGAGCCGGGTTCCACTGGTGGACACCATCACAGGATCCATGACCACGTGTTTGGCCCCATACTGCCGGAGCTTTGCCGCAATTGCCTGGATGGTCTTCTCCCCGACACCATCCCAATCTTGACGCTGTCCGGCGGAATATCCATAAAAACGCAATCCAGCTGCTTTGCCACAAAATCCGGCGAAACCTCCTCCACGCCATACACCCCGGTGGTATTCTGGGCCGTCAAAGCCGTAATCACGCTCGTAGCATACAGTCCGTGGGCCGCAATGGTCTTAATATCTGCTTGAATGCCGGCCCCGCCGCTGCAGTCAGAGCCGGCGATGGTCAATACCGTTTCCATGCTTCTCTCCTCCAGCCTGGCCCCGGACCATTGCATCAGACAGCGCCCGGAGCTCCCGGCACGCCAGCTCCACGTCTGGTGCGGCAAAATGGCTGAAACCAGAGCCACTCCATCTACGCCGCTCCCGGCCAGAGCCATGAGGTTGGACCGTTGATCCCCCCAATGGCGACCACCGGAATGGAGACCGCCTGGCAAATGGCCTGCACCGTCTCAAAGGCCACCGGGCGCGCATCCTGCTTGGTGGAGGTGGAAAAGACCGCCCCCACCCCCAGATAGTCCGCGCCGTCCCGTTCCGCCTGCACCGCCTGCTCCACCGTCCGGGCGGACACGCCCAGAATCCGATCCGGACCCAGAAGGCGGCGGACCTCCCGGGCTGGCCGGTCCTTTTGGCCCATGTACGCCGTCCGCGCCGCACTGCAACGCAATCTCCACGCTGTCGTTGATGAGGAACGGGACTCCATAAGACCGGCAAAAGGGCCCGGATTTCCCCCGCTTCCTCTAAAATCGCGGGAAGCTCCAGGGATTTTTCCCGAGCCGCACACAGGTCACGCCGCCCCGCAGAGCCTGCTCCACCTGTTCCCGGAGGGTCTTCTCCCCACCCAAGTCCGGTCTGTCACGGCATATAGCCGCATCGTCGTTTTATCCCAGGTCATATCTGGCTCCTTCCTCCAAAGCCTCCGGCGTCAGGCGGGATATGGCGTCCATGAGAAATACCTGGTAACTGCCTGTCCCCTCCGGCCCGGACAGCCGGGCATAGGCGATTTCTCCGCAAAGCCCCATGGCACAGACGGCCGCCGCCGCCCCCTCCAGCCGTTGCCCCGGATTGGCCGCTACAAAGGCCGCCATGAGGGCCGAGAGCTGGCAGCCCGTCCCGGTGACCCGGCACATCATGGGGTGTCCGTTTTGAATCTGCACGGTTTTCCGCCCATCGGTCACCACATCCACAGCGCCGGTCACTGCCACCACCGCGCCGGTCTTCTCGGCCAGGGTTCGGGCCAGAACAGCTATGGACTCTGGCGTCTCCCTCGCACCGGATCATCCGCATCTACACCTCTGACCCCACTGGAACCCAAAACCAGCGTTTTGATCTCCGAGGCATTGCCCCGAATCACACCAATGGGAAGCGCATCCAGCAGCGCCCGGGCGGTCTCTCGGCGGAAGCGGGACGCGCCCACACCCACCGGGTCCAGAAGGATGGGGATGCCCAGCTCCCCGCCCGGCTCCCCCGCCGCCCGCATGGCGCTGACGCTGCTATGATGCAGGGTGCCCAGATTGAGATACAAGCCGCTGCTGACTGCGGTAATCTCTTCCACCTCTTCCGGGCTGTCCGCCATCACTGGGGAGGCGCCGCAGGCCAGCAGCAGGTTGGCGCAATCACGGGCCGTCACATAATTGGTGATGCAGTGAATCAGAGGCGCCTGGCTCCGAACTCGGCCCAGCAGCTCCCCCAGCGGCAACGCAAGCCCCTGCCTTTTTCTGTGTCACAAATTCCACGATCCATCCTCCCACGGAAGCAGCGTTAGCCCACCTTCTCCTGCATGAGTTTCAGCGCCTTCGCTTTTTGCAGAGAGAACACCAGAATCCCGGACAGAAGCGACCCAGCCACTGTAGAAATCAAGAATGGAATGATGTAAGCATAAAATGCCACGCTCCCCGCCTGCTGGCCCATCAGGAAGATGGCAACGGGATAGGCGCTGAGGCCCCCAGAATGGCGGTCCTGAAGACCTCCGCCGCCAGGGGTCAGGAGAAGGTTCCCCTGTTTTCCGATACGCAAGGCCGCACAGCAGCGCGCCGAACATACTGCCCGGAAATGCCATCAGGCTTCCCAAGCCCATGAGATTTCGAAGCAGGCTGGCCGTGAACGCCCCGGTCACACCATACAGGGGGCCAAGGAACACGGCATAGAGAATGTTAACCATGTGGCTGCACCGGTGCGCACTTGCTGCCAAAGACTGGGAAGGAAAGGGTGCTGCCTGCCACAGCAACGGCGCACAGGAGGCCTGCAAGCGCCAGTTTTTTGCTTGATTTTGTTTCATTGTCCAAACTCCTTTGAAATGATACAGAGAATGCGCAGCTGCTGCAGCGTCGCTTCCCTGCCTGGGTATGACAGGCCGCCTGGCCTGCCGGGAAGGTCGGTCGAGACTTGCTGGTCTCCTCTCACGCCGGAACACGGCTTCCTCGCTGCAACAATTCGGCACAGGGCGCTCCCCCTCTGCCGGCGATCTGGCTCTGCTTCACCTCTCCCCTTTCAAAAAAAGTTCCAAAAAAATCGGGGGTATTTCCCAAAAAATACCCCCTGAAAGAATCAAACTATGACTTCCTACGGCGGCATTATCCGCATCAGGTAAAGGGTCGAAGTTGATGACTTCCCTCAGCCCTGCTGCACAAGCTCCCCGATTTTTTCTTATCATACCACAGCCTGCCCATCTTGTCAATTCCAGGCGAATTCCATTCCGGTGCGTAGGGAACGGTCTTGACCGTTCCGACTGGCAGGGGGGGTGGACCTTTGTAGAAGGCGGAAGATCGTGCGCAGGCGGAGCGGTCAAGACCGCTCCCTACGCATACACAATTTTTCTCCCCCGCATACACCAGAAGTCAAACGGAAGTGGAAACCCGGGCGGCTGAGCGTATCCGTCTTCCGTACGGCGACAAAACGGATTGAAAATCAGCATGACCTCCCGTTAAGATGGGTGCAAGGCGAATTTCCATTCCGGGTGCGTAGGGAACGGTCTTGACCGTTCCGCCTGGCAGGGGGTGGACCTTTGTAGAAGGCGGAAGGTCATGCGCAGGCGGAGCGGTCAAGACCGCTCCCTACGCATACACAATTTTTCTCCCCGCATACACCAGAAGTCAAAAGGAAGGGAAAACCCGGGCGGTTGAGCGTATCCGTCTTCCGTACGGCGACAAAAAACAGATTGAAAATCCGGCTTGTCCCCCGTTAAGATGGGTGCAAAAGGAGGCTGAAGCCATCCATGGATCATTTTGTATGCAAGGGGCAGCTTTTTTTCAGCACCGGCCCCGACCACTGCCAGTGTATTCCCCACGGATTCCTGGTCTGTACCGATGGAATCTGCCAGGGAGCTTTCCCGACGCTTCCGGATGCCTACCGGGACCTGCCGCTCCTGGACTTTGGGGACCAGCTCATCCTCCCCGGGCTGGTGGATCTCCACCTCCACGGACCTCAGTTTGCCTATCGGGGCCTGGGGGATGGATCTGGAGCTTTTGGACTGGTCGCACACCCACACCTTCCCAGAGGAGGCCAAATTTCAGGACCTGGCCTATGCCGAGCCTGCCTACCGGCAATTCACGCACGCTTTGAAACACAGCTTCACCACCCGGGCCGCCATCTTCGCCACTGCCCACACAGAAGCCACGCCGCTTCTCATGGATCTTCTGGACGAAAGCGGACTCATCACCTATGTGGGCCGGGTGAATATGGACCGGGACTGCCCCGAACCCCTGCGAGAATCAGACCCAAAAGCGGCGCTGGAAGAAACCCGGCGCTGGCTGGACGCCGTTCAGGGCCGCTACCACCGGACCCGGCCCATTCTCACCCCCCCGCTTCGTCCCCACCTGCTCCGCCCCCTCCTGGAGAGCCTGGGGCAGCTGGCCCGGGAAACGAAACTTCCGGTGCAGAGCCATTTGTCGGAGAATCCAAAGGAGATTGCCCTGGTACAGGAGCGCTTTCCAGACGCCAGCTGCTATGCCCAGGTCTACGACCGGTTCGGCCTCCTGAGCACCCGCGCATCATGGCCCACTGCGTCCACTCCGGGCCAGAGGAACTGGCGCTTCTCAAAGAGCGGGGCGTTTTCATGGCCCACAGTCCGGAATCCAACACCAACCTCGCCTCCGGTGTGGCTCCGACCCGCCGCTTTTTTTGGAGCAGGGGCTCTCGGTTGGCCTGGCCTCCGACGTGGCCGGGGGGGCAGCAGCTTGAATCTCTTCCGGGCCATGGCCCACGCCGTCCAGGCCAGCAAGCTCCGCTGGCGGCTCCTGGACGAGGATACCCCGCCCCTCACCTTCCCCCAGGTCTTCTGGCTGGCCACCCTGGGCGGCGGCCGCTTCTTCGGCCCTGTGGGAACCTTCGCCAAAGGCTACGCCTTCGCCGCCCTGGTTCTGACCGACCGCCTCTTCCCCCACCGTCCTGCCCCTGCCCATAGAGCAGCGGGTAGAACGCCTAGCCTACCTGGCAGAGGAGCGATGCCTCACCGCCAAAGTCCGGACGTAGAATCCTATAATCACAAACGTATCCAGTCAAAAACATAGCGGCATGGTCAAAGCCATGCCGCTATCCTATTTATTCCTGCTCCCAGTTGTGGTACACGTTCTGCACGTCGTCGTCGTCTTCGAAGATATCGAGCATCTTTTCCATGTTGGCGACGTCCTCTTCCTTCTCCAGCTTCTGATAGTTCTGGGGAACCATCTCAATCTGGGCGGAGGCAAAGGCATAGCCCCCTTGGCGGTGAGGGCGTCGGCCACGGTGTTGAAGTCGTCGGGAGCGGTGTAGACGGTGAAGCAATCTTCCTCGGCCTCGAAATCGTCGGCGCCGGAGTCCATCGCGTCCATCATCACGGCGTCCTCTTCGTAATCGCCATCCTCATTGTCAATGACCAGAACACCCTTTGCGGTCAAAGGACCAGGAGACACAGCCGGAAGCGCCCATGTTGCCGCCGTACTTGTCAAAGTGGTGGCGCATGGAGCCTGCGGTGCGGTTGCGGTTGTCGGTCATGGTCTCGACGATGACGGCAACGCCGCTCGGGCCGTGGCCTTCGTAGGTGATGGACTCGTAATTGTCGCCGGAGCCTGCGCCAGCCCTTCTCCAGCACCCGCTTGATGTTGTCGTTGGGCATGTTGGCAGCCTTTGGCCTTGGTGATGACCGTGGCCAGCCGGGGAGTTGTTGGCAGGGTCGGTGATGCCGCCCCCTCCTTCACAGCCACAATGATCTCCTTGGCGATTTTGGTAAAGGCGGCGGCCCGCTTGGCGTCCTGGGCGCCTTTGGTTTTTGAATGTTATGCCACTTGGAATGTCCGGACATGAAAATCTTCCCTTCTATCGATATAGCGCCGCCATCCAAGCTTTCTTGAGGCAGCTTGCAAACTCTGAACATTGTAGCACAGAGAGCAGGACAAAATCAACAGGTTTCAGCAGAATTTTATGCAATCTGTGTGATGTTCGGACACTTTTACCTGGATTTGGGGAAATTGCCGCCGGAGCCGGTCCGCCAGAGCGGCGCACACCGGATGTTCCGTCCAGAAGTGACCGGCGTCAATGAGATTCAGCCCCAGATCCCGGGCGTCCCAGAACTGGTTGTACTTCACGTCCGCCGTCACAAAGGTGTCGCGCAGCCTGCGTCAAAGACCGCCCGAATTCCGTCCCCCGCAAGCGCCGCCCCCCACAGCCACCCGGCACACGGCCGACCGCCGGAGACATACCGGAGCCCCGGGCAACCCAGCCCCTTCTTCACCTGCTCCAGAAACGTCTCCACGGGAACCGGCTCCCGCCGCCCGGCCCGGAGTAGCCCCCCAGGGCCGCCCCGCCTCGTCTACGCCGGAGGGATGTAGCACCACCGTCTCCTCCAGTCCCAAGGCCCCGGCCAGGCAGTCGTTGACCCCGCCTGGGGCGCAGTCCAGGTTGGTGTGGGCGTTGATGGCGGCCATATCCCGGGCCGCCAGGAACAGGAGACACCGGCCCACGGAGGTATCATCCGTCAGGGCTCGGACCGGCTGGAAGATGAGGGGATGGTGGGTCACCAGCAGCTCCGCCCCCATTCAGCCGCCTCCCGGCACACATCCTCAAAGGGATCCAGGGCCACCAAAATCCGCCGGACCTCCCGGCCCGGCCGGCCGCAAAGGAGCCCCACATTGTCCCACTCCATCTTCATGTACCGGGGAGCCAAGGTCTCCAGAAAAGTCAAAATCTCTTGCACCGTGGTCATCGCGCCGCCTCCATCTCCCGCAGCTCTCTCAGAGCCGCGCTGTAGTATTCATATTTGGGTCCCCCCAGCCCCTCCAGGCCCAGCACCACCTTTTCCACCGCCTGGCGGCAGAAGGCCAGGTATTCCCCCACCAGGGGACTGCCGCCGGACAGGAGGGCGGGGCTGGCAAAGTGCTGCCCCGGGGTGAGACTCTGGCTGCCTGGCTTTGCCTCCAGGACGGTGTAGAGGAACTTTCCGTCCCGCACCGGCTCCTCCCGGGTGATGGTCCAGCCGGCCTCCGACAGATACTGCCGCAGCTCATTCTGGGAGGACTGGCACTGAAGCACCAGCCGGTATCCACCCGACCGCAGCCAGGGGCCGCCCGAAGAATCCCCACCATGGTCTCCGCCCCCAACCCTGCCATCAAAAGCACGTCAAAGTCCGGGGCAGGCCCCGGACCCCGTCGCACTGGTGAAAGGAGAGGCCCTCCCGGACCCCCGAACCGCCGGGCATTCTCCCTGGCCCGGGCCAGAGGCTGCGGCGCCACATCCGCCGCCAGGACCCGGCTGGCCAGCCGGGATTGCAGCAGATAAATGGCCAGATATCCGTGGTCTGTCCCCACATCCGCCACCCGCTGCCCCGGCTCCACAAATGCGGCGCAGGCCAAAAAGACGTTTCGAAATTGGAAGCTTCATACCATGTCCTCCTGATGGGTCCCTGCCGGAATGAAACAAGGAGGCGCCGCAGGACCAGCCCCACAACGCCTCCTTTTGCAAAGCTTACTGTTTCTCCGCCTCGGCAGCCTCGCTGGCCTCCAGGAACCGGTTCAGCTGGGCCAGGAACGCGTCGCAGTCCACGCCGTGTACCATGCAGGCCTCCTCCACGGTCTCGCCGCGGGAAGAGGGGCAGCCCAGGCAGTGCATGCCAATGGCCATAAAGAGGGGCGCAGACTGGGGTGCAATGTCCAGCACCTCGCCGATGATGGTATCTTTTTCAATGGTAACAGCCACGTTCAGAACCTCCTACGATTGTTTGCTTTATTATACCCGGCAGTCTCTCAAAAAACAAGAGGAATTGTCAAAAAAGCGTTGTAAAACCATCTACAGCGCAGAGTCTCCCGGCAAACCGCAACCAGCATAGGGGCTGCTTTACAGATGGTCCCCGCAAAGCAGCCCCCGCCAATCAGGCAAACGTGTTAGATGATTTCCGAGTAGCGCAAGAGGACGGTGGCAATCTGCGCCCGGGTGGCGTTGCCCCGGGGATTGAGGAGGCCGTCCATACCGGTGAGGATTCCACACTCCACTGCCCAGGCCATAGGCTCTTTGGCGTAGTTGCTGATTCTGCCCCAGTCGTCAAACTCCGTCAGATCCGCAGTCTTCTGCACATCCTGGCCGCTGTACTTGGCATACCGGGCCAGGAAGGTCACCATCTGCTCCCGGGTCACCGCTGCATCGGGCGCAAAGCGCGTGTCTGTCACACCCTTGGCAATCCCGTTTTCAGCCGCCCAAGCAATGGCGTTGCCATAATACCGGTCCATGTTCACATCTGTGAAGGGGGTGGTCTCCGCCGTCTCCGGCTCATCCGCCATCCGGTACAGAACCGTCACCATCTGCCCCCGGGTCAGCGTGCCGTTGGGCAGGAAGCGGTCCACCCCCACGCCCTTCATGATCCCCGTTCTCAGGACAAAGTCCACTCCTTCGTGATACCAGCGGGTGCAATCCAGATCGTGGAACGCCTCGGACGGGCAGTGGCTGCTGTCTGCGGCCGTCAAACGGGTCTCTGTCTCGCCGCAGGAAGCGCAGGTCCGCATCTCCTCTCCCGTTCGGGTGCAGGTGGGCGCTTTGCTCTCCGTCCAGTCGCTCCATGCATGGCCCAGGGCCTCGGTGAAGCAGTCCCGGTAGCTCTTGCCGCAGGTTTGGCAGGTGCGCTGGGTATATCCGCCCTCGGTGCAGGTGGCTGGCACCACAGTCTCCTCATACGCATGCTCCGGCACTGTGAGGGTCACTTCTTCCGTCTCATTCAGGTGCAGGTCGTTGTTTTGGAGCTTGGTGATGGCGAACGTCGCCTCCGTCTCCTCCTCTGCCCGGAAGGTCAAGGTAGCCAGCACTGTCCCGGCGGGGACCGCCTCCGAATTGGCGTAGCCAAAGGTCACCCGGCCCGTCTCTTTGTGGAAGCTGCTGTAAGCCGCCTGGCTATCTGCGCCTTCCAGACTCAGGCAGTCTGGGTCATAGTCCAGGGCAATCAGCCCGTTGGTGGTAGCATCGTCGGCTGTCATGGTCAAGGTCACAGTCTTGCCGGTACACTCCGTCTGATGCCCCACACTCTGGAGGGAAACCGGCAGTCGATCCAGATCCTGCCGGGGAGCCGCGCCGGTATGGGCCACATGGAGCGTGCCGCCAGGCGCTACGCGCTCTATGGCAGTATCAGAAATCTCCACCACAGAACCGGGCTCCGCCTCCACCGTAAACATGGGCGTCTCCGGCACATAGATGGCGCTTTCTGCGGCCGTCCCGTTTTGCTTCACCGCATACAGGGCGGCGGGCCACGCCGCTGCCCATGTTGGTGACCAGCGCGGAAACAAACATGCCCTGCTCTGCATCCCAGCTCAGGCGGTAAATCTCTGTGCCGTCCCCTGTGAACCGGGAAAGATACAGGTTCCCGTCATCTCCCGCCACCATGGAGCAGTATTGCAGCTTCTCATACATGGGGAAGTCCACGCTCAGGTCTGTGGGCACAAAGCTAAAGCCATATGAACCCCGCTTCGGCGCTTCCAGGATCCACATGTATCCGGCGTCGTCCAGAATATAGATCACATCGCACACAGTGCCATATTGGTTCAGCGTGGTTCCATTGGCGGCCATAGCCACCAGCTTCGTCCCGCCGGTACTCTCCGACAGCCTGGAGAGGAAGCTGAAGCCTCCGCCAAATCCGTCAAAACCTTCCTCCATGGGGTTGAGGGGATAGTAGAAAGAATCCGAGGACATGGCCGCCACATGGGGCGCCTCCGGTGTAGACTGCTCCAGAGCAGCCCACAGAAACCAGAGGATCTCTCCACGCGCAGGGGGCGACGGTACCCAGGATCTCACCGGTGGCCCGATCCACCTGATGCATCCGCATGTCCTTGGCAACCCCGGCGGCATCCAGCACATACAGCTTGTCCCCCGCTTTGTCATAGGTGGCAGTGGAAAGGGTGGTATCCAGCTTCCGGGTCTGACTCCAGGTGCTCTCTTCCTCCAGGTTCCAGTGGAAGAGCACCGTATCCCCGTCCGGATTCCGGAGAACGCCCTCCAGCGTGGCTTTCACCGTCTCCACCGTCACCTTGCAGGAGGCGGAAACCGTAGGATCCAGCTTGGCGGTCGCCGTGATGACGCACTCGCCTTCCGTCAGGCCGGTGACAAGACCCTGCTGGTCCACCGTAGCCACCGAAGGATCGGAAGAGCTCCAAATGACGCTCCGGTCCGTGGCGGTCCAGGGCAGTACCGTGGCGCTCAGCTGGGCCGTGTTCTCCAGGACAATGCTGCGGTTGGTAGAGGAAATCTGCACAGAACGCACCTGGTCTGTGGGCTGTGCCCAGCCGCCGCCGGAGGCGTTCTCTGAATCAGCAGGCAGCACAGCTCATGGTTCAGGTCATTGTACCGAACATAGGCGCCGGCCTTCGGATCGATTTCCAAGAAATAAGCAGTGTAGTAGTAATAGCTGCTCCAGTACAACAATCCGCTGTTGGGGTCCACCTCCATGGCCTGGAGGTTATGGCTACCGCTGAGATTGGTCGCCACCACCAGGGCGGGTTCCGAAAGGGTATCCAAGGTAAAGGTGTACACTTCGCCAGTGCCATACTTGCTGCAGTAGAACGTACCCGCTCCGTCGCAGGCCAGGGTGTTGGTGTCCACGCCAATTTCCCCGATCTCCGTCACCTCACCGGTGAGCTTGTCGATGGACATCAGCGTGTTTTCAAACACGCCGTAAAGGAGGCCGTCGGCTTTGTTATAGGCCAGGTCGGTGAAATCCTTGCCGGTCCTGGCCACATAGGTCACATCACCCAGGTCCGTCTCCGGCATGACATAGAGCAGTCCCCCGGTCGGTGGAGGCAAACACCAGATGGTCTGCAATGGTGGCTGCATGGAAATGGAAGTCGCTGTTGGCATGGTCCACCAGATCCCATCTGGTGGCATCCTTGTCAAAGGAAACCCAGCGGCCAACGGACATGTCAAAAGCAAGGAAGCTGGGAAGCCCTTGCCCCTGGCCCACCTGGAGATTGATCTCATAAGTGGTCACGTTCATGGCATAGTCTGCCACCTGAAGCAAGAACTTGCTGCCATTGACCCTGTTCAGATCCAGGGAAAAGGACCGGGTCTCACCGGCGTCGGCGTCCGCCGCTGCACCGGCCTGCGCCAGCACCGCAGTCCCCGTGATGTTGTACAGTACCACAGCGGCCACATACTGGTTATCCCAGGCCTCCACAGTCAGGGCGTTGTTCAGCATATCCAGCTGCAACCCCTCCATGCTGGGCGCTGTGTTGTCCACAGTGAGGGGTATCTTCAGGGAAGCGCCCTGGCCCAGGGTCTCCCAATCCACATTGCCCTCGCCGTCCACATACAGATCCGGCGCCAGGGTCAAGGCCAGCTCCAGCTGCGTGCCCTCGGACAAATCCTTGGGCGTCCAGTTCAGATTTACGGTTCGGCCAAACTCCTGCCAATAGCCCAGGTTGGGATAGTAGAACGCACCCGTAACAGGGCCGGTGGCGCTCTCCGCCAGGATCTCGCCGGTGGCGGCATCGCACACGGTAAACCGGGAGTCCGCCCCATTGCGAACGGCCGTGAAGCTCACTTTTTTGACGGTATCGCCCCGCTGGCTGTTGATGGCATTGCGCTCCGGCAGATAGACTGCATCCGGAATCAGAGGATTGCCTCCCAGGTGGAACTCCCGCTCAGGCCGGTCGCCATAAGAAACTGCAAACGCATTGACCTGCTGGTCGCCCAGATAGGGGGTTCTTTTCTCCTGTCCAGTGGCATACTCCGGATAGGAACCCACCTCAAACATCGAACCGTCTGTCCAGCTGCCATAGAAGGCCAGCACAGGAATGGAGTGGCTGGTACCAGCGACGCCCTCTTCCGTGGCAACTGCCTCGGCGCGGACATAGGCCTCCACATAAGCGCCGCCGGTGTAATAGGCGTCCAGGAATTCCTTCTGCGCCTGGGTCAGCCGAATGGTGACTGCGATGGTCACAGAGCCCCCGGCGGGCACCGTCACCGTGTCCTTCCCCAGCTTGCTGGCAAAGAGATGGACGTCATAGGTATCCACCACGCCGTTGCCGTCCAAGTCTCCATGTTCCTCGTTTTGATGGAATCCCGAGTCCCGGTAACATAGTCCAGCAGCGCCTGGCCATCGGCAGAGTCCACCTGACCGTCGCCGTTGAAGTCGCAGACTGCCATCTCACCGGCGGAGTTGACAGGCGCGCCGCCTGCGGTCCAGGTCACGTCCGCTTCCAGTTCCGCCGTCTGGGTGTCCATGTACAGGGCCATTTCCTCTGGATTTTCCTGTGCATTGGCATAATACTGGAAGGCGTCTTGGGTAAAAACAAAATCGGCAGACAGAGCGAAGACCCGCTCCCGGTCCTCCAGATTGTGAATGTCAAATTGGAAGCGGTATTCGCCGCTGCGCTCCCGGTCCTCGCCCAGCTCCGCCTTGACCTTGCCGTCTGGCTGGCCGTTCATCAGAACATAGGAATCTGCGCTGATGGCAGCGGCCGCATCCACCAGACCCGCCCCCCTGCTGGATCACAGGGTAATACCTGCCATCGGCGTCCCGCATGGGCACGGCGGTGGACATCATCAGGCTCTGGGCCAGGGCGCGGTTGGTGAGACCGTCCTGCTCCAGTCCCCGTGCCTCTATGGCCTGGAGCACCAGGGCGGAGATGCCGGCAATCTGAGGCGCAGCCATGGAGGTGCCGCTCATAAGCTCGTACTGGTCTGTCTCCTGCAAAGCGCCGTTCAGAGAGTAGATATTGCCGCCAGGGGCGGTGATCTCCGGTTTTAAAGTCAGATTTCCAGGCACGCCCCAAGAACTGAAGGAGCTCATGGTCAGGTAGGGAGAATGACTGCATTCCGCAGACAGGCTGCTCCAGATGGTAACGCTGCCGGTGTAATAGGCTCTGCCGTCCTGGGTCGCAGCGGCTTGGGCTTGCTCCCGGATCCAGGTCCCTCCTCCTGGGTGATGGAAATGCAGGGCGCCTGGCCTGTGTAACCGGTCAGGTCCATGTTGATGGTACCGGCCTGATTGTTGTAAATCACCGTGGCAATGGCGCCCTGGCTCACCGCCAGATTGGCCTTGTCCGCAAAAAGAGGTAGAACCCCGGGAGACAAATACCACCTTTGCCGGACACATCCACACCGGCATAGTCTCCAGCCTCGCCAATGGTGGGCAGCAGCACAAAGTCATAGGTCGTGCCGCTGCCATCTTCCGTGGGATCCAGGGTGTACAGAGGCTGATTGCCAAAGCCAGTCGGCTCTCCATAGCTGAAGCCCGGCCCTCCACCGTAAAGGGCCTGCTCACCATGCCGTCATTGTCCACAGAGGCCACCGTCAAGGCGTTGGCATAGGACCCCGGGGAACCGCCGGTATAGAAATTGGGATTGTCCAGATACGGATAGCCAAAGGTCTGGCCGGACTCTGCCCAATAGCTGTTGTTGCCCATGGAGATGGCCACAACCGTATCGGTCTCGGTCAGGGAATTCAGTAGGCCCGCATAGGTGTCATTCCGGGGCTCGCCAGGGGGCGCTGCCCAGAGACAGATTGACCGAATCACAGCCCAGCACAATGGCGTCCTCAATGGCGGCCATGTAGTCGGAGTCATACGCGCCGCCGTATTTGCCAAAGACCTTCATCACCAGAACCTGGGCGTCGGGGGCATTGCCTACCATCCGGACCGTATCCAGAGCGGAAACAAACTGGTCCTCCTGTTTCAGATAGCGGTTTGCCAGAGAAATGCCCGCCACATGGGAGCCGTGCTCCCCCTGGCTGTCGTTGTCGTGGGTAATATCCAGATCCCAGTCTATGTAGTTAAACCCAAAGGGCACCTTCAGGTTTTGGTACAGGTCCGCCGCAGTGAGGCCCTCATACCGTTTGGTTGCGTTCAGCTTGTCCATCACCGAGGCAATTTCGGCCTCGTCCAACACGCCGATGGTCTGGAGGTAATCCTCGTAGGACTGCTCCGCCTTCCCAGCCTCCTCCTGGAGGGCATGGGCCAGGGCATCGGCATTCACAGACTGGTGGTCCATATCCAAGCCGGTGTCGATCACCGCAATCCGTCTGCCCGCTCCGGTGTAACCCGCTTGCCAAGCCAGGTTGGTACCGGTCATCTGGGTGGAAATGGCGGTCATCGGCATGCTGATTTCGCTGGCGCCGATTCCTGGGGCTCATACCGGGTTTCCAGGACCACCTGTTCCACCTCTGGCAGCCTGCTCAATCCCGCAATCTGGCCATACTCCACATTGGCGGAGATGGCATTGGCCGCCAGGGTCAGATTCCAGACCACATCCAGCTCTCTGCCGGTCAGCCTCTCAATGGAAGAAGTGACTTTGCCCTGCAAATCCACAAGGGCGTCCCCGGTAAGCCACCAGCGCCGTATCTGTTGCAATGGCTTGGGTGGAGTAGCCCGCCTCCAGCGTCGAGGCCTTTTTCAGGAAAATGGAGACCCGGACCAAATCCGTATCGACATGGTCCGTCTCATTTGTTTGAGATTCCACAAATGGCTCCTGCAGGCTTGCGGATACCTGGCGGTGATCCACCTGGGTGAAGCTGGGCCTTGTGCCGCCAGTGCCAACAGCGCGGGCAGGGGCGGCCAAGCCGCACAACAACGCAACTGCAAGCAGCAGCGATAGCAAGCGGATGGGCAAATGCATCTTCTTCATGTTTTTACTCCTTTTCTTTGCCGATTTTACCGGCGGAATTATATCCACGCAGAGGGCTGCGTAAGATATCGGTTCCAGCAGCGGATGTCTCTGTACAGCGGACAGATTTTCACTCCGCAAAATCGCTACCTCTTTTTTCCAAATCTTGTTTACATTGTAACACTTTGCTTCTCTTTTGCAATGGCTGACCCACAGAATTTGCGCCCCAAAAGCAGAACTTACAAAACGCAAAAAACGCAGAAATCTGTACGCAGATGGTTCAAAAGTGCAAATTGATCCATTCTCACCAGAGTCGCGCGAAATCCGTAGTTTGCATAGATCTCGAAATCCCAACTTTCTTCCAAAAACATGTGCGCCACCGAAACACACTGCACCAGTTTCTTCCTGGTTTCGCCTACCTGCCAATCCTGTTTCAATCAAAAGCCCGGTGCAAAACGGACCGACCACATCGTCCGCATTGACACCAGGCTCAAAATCATGTATTCACTTTCCTCATGGGTTGGACCGAAGTCCCCTTCCAGACTGCATTCAATCAAACGCCAGCCCAAAATAAGCAGGGAGGCGGCCCCTGCCAGGAGGCCAAGGGCAGGAACATGGCGAATGGGCGGCCCTTGGCATAGGGAACCCGAAAGACGCCCTCCTCCGCCCGCAGTGCCTTGAGGATCCTGGGCGCTGCGGCAATGGGGTCCCGGCATAGAAGCTCCAGGGCCTGAATGGCGCCGTCCTCCTGCCGGGCCGCGGTCAGGAGCAGGTCCTTTCCGGCGTAAAGCCAGGCAAGGCTCGCCTGGAATTCCAGGCTGACGCCCTCCTGCCGGACGCCGCCGGGGGGCAGCCCTGCCGGAGCTCCCCCATACCGCCTGGGACTCACCGGCTTCAGGGGTAGCGCCGGGCCAGCGGCCCGGACCCGCATCCGGCCCTGGGGACAGCAAGGCGTATAACCCAACCGGCCATAAAACCGAAACAGCGGGCAGCGCCACGCACCAGGAGGATGCCGCCACACCCATCGGCCTCCAGAAGCGCCCGGGTATCGGCCATCAGACCTCGGCACAGTCCCCTGCCCTGAAGCCGGGCGGCCGTCGCCACACCATAGAAATAGGCCAGGCGCTGCTCCCCGCAGGAAGCGGAAAAACCAGTACAGCGCCGCACCCACCGCTCCATCTACCACAGCGACACGGCTGTGCTCCGGGGCAAAGGCCACGCTGAAAAACTGGTCCAGAAAGGAATCCCCATCTCCAAAGGCCTCCTTCCACAGTTCACGCAGAGAGGGAAGATCCTCCCGATTCCCAAAACGATACTCACACTGCATCGATATCCTCTTTCCATGTGCACCAATACTGCTCCACCATCCGGTCCGGATGGTAAGACTCCCTGGCCTTCCGCAGGCCTGCAAGGCCCAAATCATCCTCCCGGTCCAAATACTGCACCTGGGGATACTTCTCCCGGATATACCGGGCAAAGGTCCGATTGATCATGGCGTAATCTCCGGGGACCTCCCCCAAAGCCTTTTCAAAATTCACATCATAGACTCCCGGAGTCAGAAGACTTCCGATGGTCATGGCAATGGGCCTGTCCCCATTCAGAAGCACCAGACCATCCAGACCCAGAGCGTCATAATTCCGGAAGGCCCGGTCCAGCGCCAGCTGCTCCAGATGATACTGCATGTGGGGATCCGCCTCCAGATGGGACCGGTACCACCGGTCCAGCAGATCCCGGCAGGCGGGGATCCAGTCCGGGGTGATGGGCTCGGCGCGCCAATCCGGGCAGCTCTCCAAAAAGCGGTGGATGTGATTCCGCTTTTGCTGGTACTTTTTCCCCTTCAGGTCGGCCAGATGGTCGCTTTCATACAGGTAGTCAAACCCATCCCGGTCCGGGCAGAATTTGAACTGCCCCGGGTAAATCTCCTCCACCGCCCGGCAGTCCGCCACCGACATGCTGGTGAGGCGAAAGGGAATCTCCCGCTCCTTGGCGTCGGCCCGGAGGGCCTCCAGCACCGGCTTCAGAGGGCCGTGCCCTGAAGGGAAGAGATACATGCTGTGCCCATAGAAATGGGAGAACACCACCAGATACCCCTCCACAAAAGCGGCATGTTGGCGCCCCCACAGGTATAGATTAACAAAGGAATACTCACAGCCCAGACGCCCGGCCCGGTGGAACCAGTCAAAGACCTCCTGCCGCCGGGTCAGGTCCAGACGTTTGAACGCAATCATATCATAGCTCCTCTATTTCAATATTGTCTGGGACTAGTATAACACCTTCCAAGCAAAATAACAAGGGAGCAGCCACGCATCAACCCACAGCACATGAAAACCTCAAAAAATATTGCAATTTCATGCCTCCTGTCAGGTAGAAAGGGGGTGTATTCTACGGCAACGCCAAAGAGTCCATTCACACACCGCATCAGGATCTCACTGTAGGGGAAGAGATTGCAAAGACGGTAATTTTCCGGTTGACCAGCTGCCTGCGGGGCGGAATGGCCAAGGCCATTCCCCTACGTCTTGCACCATCTCGCTGCTTCACCGCAGGGGCAGACACATAGGCCCCCAGTAGAAAAAAACCTACACAATGCTTCCGCCCTTACGGCGAACGGGAAGGCCTATGCAAGATTCTTCCTGCATCTTTTTTGAGACCACGAAATAACTGGGGACCAGAATCAGATCCGCGCCGGCCCATGCCAGAACTTCCGCATAGAAAATGCCCGCCTGCCCCATGGCCATCGGCAGCAGCAACGCCGCGCCGGTGCGCATCACAAATTCCGAGACGCCGGAGAGCATGGGAAGCACCGTGTTCCCCATCCCTGGACGCAGGAGCGGGTGACATGCAAAGACATACAAAACCGGCAGGCACCCGCTCATGATGACTAGATACCGATAGGCAACCTGGGTGGCAGCCTCTACCTCTTGCGGTGTGCCGGAAATAAAGCGCACCGACAATCCACCTGCCAAAGCCAATCATCACAGCGGCGATGATGCAGGAGGTCGCCATAGCCAAGCCAATGGCGGCGCGCTGACCGGCGCGAATTCGCTCGATTTTCCTTGCCCCCAGATTCTGCCCCCACATAGGAAATCATGGCATAGCCATAGGAGGTGGCCGCAATCTCCAAAATGCCGTAGAGCTTGTTGGTTGCAGTGAAGCCGGCAATGAAAATCATACCAAATCCATTGACGACAGACTGCACGATCATCCCGCCGACGGAGATAATGGCGTTCTGAAAATGCCATGGGGAAGCCCAACTGCAAAAGCTGTCCCGCCTGAGACCAGTCCAGGCGGAAATCCTCCCGCTGCATGTTCAAAATGGGAATCTTCCTCAGATGCCACAGGCAGTACCCGGCTGCGAAAACCTGGGCAATCAGCGTTGCCACTGCGCCCCTGCGATTCCCCAGTGGAACACCAGCACAAACAGCAGATCCAGCGAAATGTTGATGCAGCTGGCAACGATCATCGCATACAACGGCGTCTTACTGCCCCCCAGGGAGCGAATCATGCCGGCAAAGAGGTTATAGGCCATGACAATGGGAACACCGCCAAACATGATTCGAAGATACAGCACCGTATTCCCCTTGATGGCGTCCGGCGTTTGCAGAAGTCCCAGAATGGGAACCACCGCCACCTGCCCCAAAGCCACCAGCACCAACGCGCTGATGGCGGAAAGCACCGCTGAGGCGCCGATTGTGCGGCGAAGATGCCCCATCTGCCGGGAGCCAAAATTCTGCGCCATCATAATGCCAAATCCCTGGGTCAACCCCTGAATCACACCCAGCATCATCCAGTTCAGCCAATCCGCCGCGCCCAGCGCCGCCAGCGCGCCGACCCCCAGCGCTTTTCCCCACCACCACCGCAGTATCCACCACGGTATACATCTGCTGGAATACATTTCCAATCATCAGGGGGGAGCGAAAAACGACACCAGCAGGGGCAGGGGCTTGCCTGTCGTCAAATCCCGCGTCTGCGCATTCATAGAAACCCCTCTCTCTCTCAGTTCCGGCATAGTATACCATATTAAAAGCGCTTTCGCAACCGAGGCAATTCCCCAGGGCTACCCCAGTTTCTCTCGCTCTTGCTCCCCACTCGGCCCCGATATCCCCCCGGGCAGGTATATGAGAGAAAGCCTCCAGCAGAAGACAAACGTCTGCCGATTTTTTGAAAGACTTCCACCATTTTCCGGAAATTCCGTCAAAAAGCACGGTGAGGGAAAAACATACATTGACTTTTGCCGCCATAAAGGCTAGAATGAATGTGGGTATTGTGAAATCGTATGTCTCTATGATTTCCCGGGTCGGCCGGTTCTGCCCCATATGCCGGCCGTGCCTGCACTTCAGACAACAACATTAGGAGGAAAACACTTTGAAGGATTGGGATCGCTTAATCACTGTTGAGGAAATGGAAGCGGCCACCGCCTCTCTGCTGGAAAACGGCAAGAAAGTCGGCGCCGACTCCTGGCAGCGCGGGTCAAGAATCAGACGCCGCACTGCGGCTTCGGTGAGGCCGGCACCTGCTGCCGCATCTGCGCTATGGGCCCCTGCCGTATCACGCCGAAGAGCCCGCGCGGCATCTGCGGCTGCGACGTGCACGGCATCGTCGGCAGAAACTTCCTGAAGTTCACCGCCGGCGGCTCTGCCACCCACTCCGACCATGGCCGCGAGATCATGCACACCCTGCATCAGACGAAGGAAGGCGGCAACTATCAGGTCAAAGACCCGAGAAGCTCATCCGCATTGCCAAGGAATGGGGCGTAGAAACCGAGGGCAAGGACATTTACGCCCTGGCCCACGAGATTGCCGAGCTGGGTCTTCTGGAATACGGCAAGCCCTTCGGCACCCAGCGCTTCCTGAAAGCGTGCTCCCGAATATACCCAGGAGCTGTGGAAGAAGGCCGAGATCGAGCCCCGGGCCATCGACCGGGAAGTGGCCACTGCCCTGCACATGACCCATATGGGCTGCTCCTCCCTCCCCGAGGCTCTGATCCGTCAGGCCCTCCGCTGCGGCCTGTCCGACGGCTGGGGCGGCTCCATGATGGGCACCGAGTTCTCCGACGTCATGTTCGGCACGCCGAAGCCCGTGGACACTGAGGCCAACATCGGCGTAATGGAAAAGGATATGGTCAACATCATCGTCCACGGCCACGATCCCTCCCTGTCCGAGATGATCGTACATTATGCCAATGACCCGGAGATGATCTCCTGGCCAAAAGCGTCGGCGCTAAGGGCATCAACATCGCCGGCGTCTGCTGCACCGCCAACGAAGTCGCCATGCGCCACGGCATCCCCATGGCCGGCAACTTCCTGCAGCAGGAGAATGTGGTTCTGACCGGGCGCCTGCGAGGCCATCGTGGTCGACGTGCAGTGCATTTTCCCCGCCCTAGGCCCCCTCAGCAAATGCTTCCATACCAAGTTCATCACCACCTCTCCCATTGCCCGGATGCCGGACTCCGAGTTCATCCGCTTCAATGCCGAGACCGCCGGTGACAATGCCAAGGCCATTGTGAAGATGGCTGTGGAGAACTTTAAGAACCGGAACCAGGATCTGGTCAACATCCCCAACCAGGTCTCCAAGGCCCGGGTGGGCTACTCCGTAGAGGCCATTGTGAAGGTCCTGGACGGCGTTGCCAACTCCCAGGTGGACGAATTCGGCACCACCAAGCCCCTGCTGGAGTGCGTCACCTCTGGCGTGCTGCGGGGCGCCGTGGCCATGGTCGGCTGCAACAACCCCAAGATCCGGCCGGACTTCGCCCACATCGAGCTCATGAAGAAGCTCCTCAAGAACGATATCATCGTCATCGTCTCCGGCTGTTCCGCCCAGGCTGCCGCCAAGGCTGGCCTCATGGATCCCGAGACTGCCAAGGACTACTGCGGCGCGGGCCTGAAGCGGGTCTGCGAGCTGGCAAACATTCCTCCCGTTCTGCACATGGGCTCCTGCGTTGATATCTCCCGTATGATGATCCTGGCTGCCGACCTCTCCAAGGACTCCGGCATTCCCATCTCCAAGCTCCCTGTGGTGGGCTGCGCCCCGAGAGTGGATGAGTGAGAAGGCCGTCTCCATCGGCAACTACGTGGTGGCCACCGGTCTCGACACCTTCCTGGGCGTGGATCCCTACGTGAAGGGGCTCTTCCGAGGTCTGCGACCTGCCCACCGGTGAGCACGGCGTCAAGGACTGGGTGGAGGCCAACTACACCGTGGAGACCGACATTGAGAAGCTGGGCGACCTGATGATTGAGCGCATCGAGGCCAAGCGGGCCGCTCTGGGCATCTGATTTTGATCTCCCTGCGCGCCGGGGCAGAAATGTGACCCAGATCCGGTCCCTTTCCCTCCGGCTCCGCCCACAGCCATCCGTCTGTGGGACTGTGGAGTAAACATCCTGTAAAAACGAGGTTTTTCCATGAAAGTAGCGATTACCGGCAAGGGCGGCGTGGGTAAACCACCCTCTCTTCCACTCTGGCCCGGCTTTACGCTGCGGAGGGACGTCCCGTCCTGGCCGCAGACGTGGATCCGGACGCCAACCTGGGCCTGGCCTTGGGGCTCAGCCAGGAAGAGGTGGACGCCATCGTCCCCATCTCCAAAATGCGGACCCTGGTGGAGGAGCGCACCGGCGCCAACGAAGCCAACAAGTTCTTTAAGCTGAACCCCTATGTGGCCGATATCCCGGAGAAATACGCCAAGGATGTGAACGGCGTGAAGCTCCTGGTGATGGGCACCGTGGATGTGGGCGGCAGCGGCTGTGTCTGTCCGGAGCATGTGATGCTGAAGGCCATTTTGAGCAACCTCACCTACCGGAAAGACGACGTGGTCATTTTGGACATGGAGGCCGGCCTGGAACACCTGGGCCGGGGCACTGCCGCCAACATGGATCAGTTCATCGTGGTGGTGGAGCCCGGCGCCCGCAGCGTCCAGACCTATGCCAACGTCAAGCGTCTGGCAGCAGACCTGGGGTCCGGCAGGTCCGGGTGGTAGCCAACAAGGTGCGGGACCAGCGGGACGAGGGAGTTTGTCCGCAGCGTCATCCCGAATCCGATTTCCTGGGCTGTATTCACTATAACCCAGAGATCATGGACGCCGACCGGCTGGGGAAGTCCCCCTACGACTTCTGCCCTGCGGCAATCGAGGAAATCAGGAAAATCAAAGCCATTATCGATCGTGATTGAACAATAGGAGGAAAAACCGTGACTTTATTTGAAAGAGTGTTCGGCGGCAACGACGCTGTATATGGCCTCACCGAAGCCGCCATCGACAGCGCCATTGCCCAGTATGGCGAAAGCCAGGCTGTGTCCTTCCCCGACACCGCCTATTCCCTTCCCTGCTACTATGCCGTCACCGGTGTGAAGGTGGGCACCCTGGGCGAGCTGAAGGCCGCCCTGGGCGTGGTGAAGACCCTCATGACCCGGGCTCCCCGGCTGAACGACGCCTTTATGTCCGGCGTTGCCACCGCCCTGTGCGCCGAGTTCATCGAGGTCCTGAAGTACGTAAACGGCGCCACTCCCTACGAGGCTCCCTGCTACGGCCATGTGGCGGACGCCTTTGTCCGGAATCTGGGCGTTCCCCTGGTCACCGGCGACATCCCCGGCGTGGCAGTCATCCTGGGCTCCGCTCCCAGCGCTGACGAGGCCGTGGAACTGGTCAAGAGCTACCAGAGTCAGGGCATCCTCATCACCCTCTGGTGGGCGGCGTCATCGACCAGCTCGAGGAGAAGGGCTACAAGACCGGCGACAATGTCCGTGTGGTGCCTCTGGGACATGATGTGACCTCTGTGATTCACGTGGTCTCCGTGGCCCTCCGCGCTGCCCTGATCTTCGGCAACATCACCCCGGGCGATGCAGGCAGCCTGATGAAGTACACGATGGAGCGCGTTCCCGCGTTCGTCAACGCCTTCAAGCCTCTGGACGACGTGATCGTGGCCTGCGGCGCCGGCGCCATTGCCCTGGGCTTCCCCGTCATCACCAACGAGACCGAGAACATCTATCGCGTCCCCAAGAGCCTCATCGTCCAGGAAGACGTGAGCAAGTTCAACGCCACCTCCCTGGAGGCCCGGGACATCAAGATCAAGGTCACGACCATCGACATTCCTGTCTCCTTCGCTTCCCGCGTTCGAAGGCGAGATCATCCGCAAGGGCGACATGCAGGTCGAGGTCGACGGCTCCCGCAAGGACTGCTTCGAGCTGGTCACCACGAGAGACGCCGCCGAGATCGAGGATCCACAAGATCACGGTCGACGGCCCCGAGCTTGACGAGATCCCCGTCGGCTCCAAGATCTCCCTGTCCTACATCGTCGAGGTCGCGGGCAAGAACATGCAGTCCGACTTCGAGTCCGTTATGGAGCGCAAGATCCACTCCTTCCTGAACTGCATCGAAGGGCGTTATGCACACCGGCCAGCGGATTTCCAAGGCTGACTTTGAGGCCGGTTTCCGGTTCCGCACATCGGCGAAGTCCTCTACGCCAAGGTCAAGAGCGAGTTCGAAGCCGTTGTGGATAAGTGCCAGGTGAAGATCGTGGTGGACGCCGAGAAGAACCACGCCCTGCGCCAGCACGCCAACGAAGTCTTCTCAAGCCGGATGACCGTCTGAAGTCCATGACCGACGAGTCTGTGCCCGTGTACTACACCTGCATCATGTGCCAGGCCTTCTCCCCCAGCCACGTGTGCATCGTCACCCCGGAGCGTCTGGGCCTGTGCGGCGCCGTCAGCTGGCTGGATGCCAAGGCCACCAATGAGCTGGACCCCCAGGGTCCCTGCCAGGTTGTCCCCAAGGACCGCTGCATCGATGAGCGAACCTGGGCCGCTACGAGGACGTGGACGAGGCCGTCTTTAAAGTACTCCCACGGCGCTCTGGAGCATGTGACCCTGTACTCCCCTGTTCCAGGATCCCATGACCTCCTGCGGCTGCTTCGAGTGCATCTGCGGCGTGGAGCCTGTCACCATGGGCGTGGTCATCACCTGCCGTGAGCATGCCGGCATGACGCCTCTGGGCATGACCTTCTCCGAGATGGCCTCCATGACCGGCGGCGGCGTACAGACCCCGGCTTCATGGGCCACGGCAAGCAGTTCATCTCCTCCAAGAAGTTCCTGAAGGCCGAGGGCGGCCTGGGCCGCATCGTCTGGATGCCCAAGGAGCTGAAGGACCAGGTCCGGGAGCGTCTGGACGCCGCCGCCAAGGAGCTGTACGACGTGACAACTTCACCGACATGATCGCCGATGAAACCATCTGCACCGAAGATCCCTGAGCAGCTGATGAACTACCTGTCCGAGGTCGGCCACCCCGTCCTCTCCATGGATATGACCTACAATGGCATTGCCCAGAAGCTCACGGCAGACGGCATCCTCTCTCCCGGAGGTAAACCCAAGTGGAACACCTCGTCGGTCAAGAGCATCCTGTCCAACGAGAAATACAGGGGCCGCACTCTTCTGCTGAAGACCTACAACGCCGATTACCTGACCAAGAAAAGAAGGTCAACGAGGGCGAAATCCCGCAGTACTACGTGGAAGACAATCACTGTGTACAAATGTGGACGCTTTTGCACATTGCTCTGGGCTCCGAATTTATGAAGATACCTGCATCAGGACGCATCTCGGATGAACGTTTTGCTCATCAAAGCAAAACCGCATCGTCCTCGTCCTGGATGCAGCCTCACCGAGGCGCAGGACCTCCTAAGCAGCGGCCAGCCATGATACCGGAACAGAAATACACAAAATTTTTCTCTGCGCCTTGACATTTGCCCTTAATTCGGATAAGATGAACTGGACAATCCAATAGTTCCTGTGGCCTCCCGGTGCGCTTTGCGGCTGGGGGCTGTAACAAGACAATGGGGTGCGAATCCCCGCGCGACCGGCGCTGTAAGTGTCGAGACATCTCCCTCGTTGGCGCAAGCCAGTCATTGGGGCAACCTGAGAAGGCAGAGGGTCCTGTCGCCTGAGACACAAGTCAGAAGACCTACAGGGACGAATTGTTGGCACATCCGCCCCGGGTTCCGGGCGGGATGCCCTTTGTGATGCGCAGGAAAGCGGCTGCGGCGATGGTTTCGCCGCAGCTTTTGTGCGAAATCCGGGATTTTCCCCTGTCTCGGATTTCCCGGCAAACCGGTGCGTGTGCGGCGTCCCGGTCCGGCGCTGTGGAGCCACGAAAAACCGAAGGAGTCAGCCACGCAGTGCGGCGCGGGGCTGGCTCTTTCGGCTTTCTTTACAAAACTGTGGAAAAAATTTCACCCGATGGGGTATGATGATAGAAAAAGGAGGCATCTATGGAA
>VOFI01003691.1_pt1 | contig 26592 bp, 54 predicted proteins | sample 5384131 | NCBI WGS metagenome assembly VOFI01 (sample SAMN12384728, study PRJNA508395) | human gut metagenome | isolation source: healthy gut H | host: Homo sapiens | reverse complement strand
ATCAAGAATTCGGGCTTCTGGACAGTTTATGGTCCCTGATTGCCTCTCTGGCAGTCAATGTCTACAACTTACTTATATTAAGCAAATTTTTTAAGAGTATCCCCGAAAGCCTGATAGAAGCAGCCAGGATAGACGGATGCGGCGAGATAAGAACGACTGGTTCGCATTATACTGCCGCTTTCCAAAGCGTCTCTGGCGACGATATCCCTGTTCTATGCGGTTCAGCACTGGAATGAATTCCTGCGGGCAACGATCTACATAAATACGGATTCTAAATGGCCGCTGCAGGTAGTCCTGAAATATCATCGACATGGTGGCCAATGATTTAAACAGCGGCGGCGAGGTCTACATGAACCCCGAGAACTTTAAGATGGCTACTATTGTTATTACAGTTGTACCGATTATCTGTGTTTACCCATTGTTACAGAAGCATTTTACCGCCGGAGTCATGATGGGATCGGTGAAAGGATAAGTATTATGAATGTCATAACGATTATGTCCGATGAACACTCCTGGTCGGCTATGGGATGTTCTGGCAGCCCTCTGGTGAAAACACCAAACCTGGACAGGCTGGCGGCCATGTCCGTAAATTTTAAAAATGCCTATACCACTTGCCCCTTATGCGCTCCGGCGCGGGCAAGCTGGTTTACCGGGCAGTATGTCAACCGGATCGGCACCTGGGACAACTCCACACCCTATGATGGGACTGTCAGGATGTCCCAATTTTTAAAATGAACAGAGAATCCCTACCTGCCATTTGGAAAAACACATTTCCATAGTGAGGGGGAGTATGAATTTGCACAGCTGGAAATGCCGGGCTATTTAAGCACACCCGATCTGGGCTGCTATTACCGGGAAGAAAAAGATCGGGCGGATCAATGCAGAGAAGCGGTTTGAAAAGATTGGCATCAAAGAGGACCGGATCACGATGATGAGGTAACGGGTCTGGCTGTCGCGTGGCTGAAGAAAAATGGAACTAAGACAGAGCCGTGGAATCTGAACATCGGATATCTGGATCCCCACTTTCCATTCTATGTAAAACAGGAAAATTGGGATTACTACGAGAAGCTGGTGACGGATCTTCCCGCCGGTGTGCTGGAGCCTTACACGTCTCTGAATGAGCCGCTGAGCTGTCTGAGGGCTTATTTTAAAGGCGAGACAGCCACGCCTGAGATGATCAGAAGGGTATTGATCGGATATTACGCGGCAGTCGCCGCGCTGGACGAGAGAATCGGGATTCTTTTGGATACCCTTGAGGAGCTGGATCTGCTGAAGAATACAGCGGTTATCTATACCAGTGACCACGGCGAGCAGATGGGGTATCATGGCCTTTGGTGGAAATGCTGTATGTTTGAACAATCCGTTCATATACCGATGATGATTTACCATCCGCTGATTACTCCGAAAGAGGTGAAATCTCCGGTAACGCTGGTGGTTATATCCCACGGTTTGTGAGATGATGGGAATTCCGAAGCCGGAGCACATCGACGGAGAAAGCCTGTACTGCCTTATGAAGGAGGGCAGGATGGAAAGAAAAAGGATTTTGCGTTCAGCGAATACCATGCGCACGGAATGCCCTGCGGTATGTTTATGATTCGCTGGGATAACTATAAGTATGTGTATTACACCGGATACAGCCCTCAGTTGTTTGACCTGGAGGCGGATCCGGAAGAAAACTGCGACCTTGCGGCACGGTCTGATTCAGACAGCGGGATCAGGCTGCTGCTGAAAGAAGGGAGAGACGCGCTTATTATCGGTATGCGATCCGAAGGAGGGAAGCAGATGCAAGGGCAAAGGCATTTCAGAAGAGAATGAAGGCAGCATTGGGAGTCAGGGCAGGCTATACGCTGGAACGGGGAACCTGGGTTCCACATCCGGAGCATGTAAAGGAGGTTCCGGCCTATTGCCGCCAGACAGGAAGGAACGGAGGTAATTATGGTAAGTAAGCCCAATATACTGCTTTTTATGACAGATCATCAGAGGGCAGATGTGATTGGAATGAGACAGTGCGGGAGAGGTAACGCCGAATCTCAACAGGCTCGCCCGCATGGGATTTCAGTTTGACCGGGCATATGATACGTGCCCTCTCTGCGTACCGGCCAGAACCGCTCTGGCCACCGGACTCTATCCCACGAAGAATGCGGTGGTATATAACGACTGGAAGGGAATAACCGCAGGGGAATATGAGCCTGTTCATGCGGCGCTGAAAAAAAGCAGGGTACCGGGTAGGCCATGCAGGGGTCGATCATATCAGGATACAGCCGCCTATGAGACAGCAGGGGCTGGACTTCTTTGTGAACCAGGAGGATTATGAAGAATGGGCTGCAGGCAGGGGCTTAAAAACCGCCAGGAATCAGGACGAGCTGATCGAAGTATTGGAAGAGATAGACGGTAAATACGTGAATAAGCGTTACAGCGGCCATAAAGTAAGCCTCTGGGATAAGCCGGCAGAGCAGTTCAAGGATTTTTACTTTCTGGAAAAGTCCCTGGAGTTTCTCAGGGGAACAGGTGAAGAACCATTTGCGCTGTTCACCTATTTATGGGCGCCCCATCCGCCGTTCAGAATTCCGGAACCTTACGCTGGCATGTATAAACCGGAAGACATAATTCTTCCTGATAATATTGGAATACCGGCGGAGCAGGAACCGGCGCTTCGAAGAAAAGGGGTTCCTGCACAGCTGGCAAGAGGCATTACCGGGGATCAGTGGAGGCGGGTATGGGCCGCCCATTTAGGACTTACCACTATGGCTGATGAGATATTCGGCAGAGTGATAAAGGAGCTGGAATCCATGGGGAAGCTGGATAACACCTGTATTATTTTCACCTCTGATCACGGAGATCATTTAGGTCAGCACAGCATGTACCAGAAGATGGAGATGTATGAGGAGGCCGTAAGGGGTTCCTCTTATTGTTAAGATGCCGGGCAGAAAGCCGGGGCGGTCTGACGGAGTCGTCACCCATCTGGACATAAAGCCAACGATCTGTGAAGCCGCAGGAATAGAAAACGGAGGCGGTGACGGAAAGTATCGCTGCTTCCTGTCATAGAGGGGGCCGGGCCGGACAGGCAGCGGATTGTATATTCCAGTATTCAGGGGAATCAGGGTACCAGGACTGTAAGCGGGCCGCCATATCGGAGTATAAATACGGTATAAATACGTATTTGATCCTTTTCAGCAGCTATGAAAAAGGAACTGTACGATCTGGAGGCTGATCCTCATGAGATGAAAGAATGTGGCGGGAGACGAGGCGTATCAGGATATTCTTAAGAATATGCATCAGGCGTGCAGAAGGTTTCATGAAGTAACACGGGGACTATTTTAAATGGGAGCAGGAGACGTAAAGGATGAGCTGGACCGAGGAAGCGCTTGAAAAGTCGCTGTTAAAGATTGAAAGAAATATGGAGGGGAATTGGAGAACATTTTCCTCATGTAGAATACGACGGTATTTATAATGACCAGGGCGCCCTCATTCTGGACTTCCGGTTTCTGGCCCGGGATGCTGTGGCTCCTGTATCAGGAGAAAAAGATGAGAATGCCTTCCGGCTTGCGAGACGATTGGAGAAGGCTCGATGAGGTACTGGATGGCTTCGTAACCCTCCATCATGACGTTGGCTTTATGTGGCTGCCCTCAGCGGTGATTGACTATAAGCTGACGGGCAGCGAGGAGGCCAGAATGAGGGGGCTGAAAGCCGCCAGTCATCTGGCGGGACGTTTTAACCTGGCAGGGCAGTTTATCCGGGCCTGGACCGATGAAGTGAATCCGGGCCCAGAGGGGTGGGCCATCATCGACTGTGTATGATGAACATTCCGCTTCTGTTCTGGGCCTCCAGAGAGAGTAAGGACCCGCGATTTTACCATATTGCGAAAGCACATGCGGATACGGTACTGCGCTGCTTTCTCAGGCCTGACAATACATCTGCCCATATCGTCAGTTTTGATCCGTACACGGGAGAAAAAGATTGAGAATCTGGGCGGCCAGGGGAGATGGAGATTCTGCCTGGTCCAGAGGCCAGGCCTGACGATCTATGGGATGGCGCTTGCATACCGGGAGACTGGGAAGGCGGAGTATCTGACGGCTGCAAAGAATTCGGCAGATTATTTTCTTTCTCATCTGCCGGCAGATCAGGTCCCGTATTGGGATTTCAGATCAGAAGCCAAAGACAGATCTGTGCTGGATTCCTCCGCCTTCCGCCTGTGCTGCCAGCGGTCTGCTGGAGATGCAGCCTGATGGAGGACTGTGTGGAGAGAATTCTATTATGAAAAGGCATTGATTATCCTAAAGAGCCTTTACGAGAACTACGCTGACTTTTCAGAAAAGACTCAGGGGCTGATTCAAAAGGGAACCGTTAATTATGCAAAGAATAAGCATGTGAATGTACCGATCATCTACGGTGATTATTTCTTTGTGGAAGCTCTTATCAAATTAAAACATCCAACAAATATTTTCTAATACAGGGAGTCGGATATGAATACTTATTTTGGAGATTTACATAACCACTGCGGCATCACCTATGGTTTCGGAAGCCTTGAAAATGCGATTAAATGCGCGAAGAGTCAGTTGGATTTCTGTGCATTTACAGGTCATGCCATGTGGCCGGATATGTACGAAAAGGCTCCGGAAACCGAGTTTGTAGTAAACTTTCATCTGGAGGGCTTTCAAAAGCTTAAAGATCATTGGGAAGAGATCAGAAAAGATGTGGCGGAGGCCAACAGTGCTGATTTTGTCACTTTTCAGGGATATGAGATTCATTCGAGAGAATACGGGGATCACCACCTTTATCCATAGACGATGAGCTCCCGCTTATTTACAGGGATTCGCCGGAAGAACTGGTCAATGACTGCGGCAAAGATGCGATAGCCATTCCCTCACCATATCGGTTATACCCTGGATTACAGGGGAATCGACTGGAGGAAATTTAACAGCCGCATCTCTCCAGTTGTAGAAGTATAACTCCAAGCACGGATGTTCTATGAGTGAGGACGCAGATTACCCGTACTACCATAACATGGGGCCAAGGGATACCAGAAATATGGCAGATGAAGGACTGCGCCAGGGACATAAATTCGGCTTTGTGGCATCTACAGACCATCATGCCGGATTCCCCGGATCATACGGAGACGGAATTGCGGCAGTACTTGCGGAAGAGAAAACCAGAGAGAGTATATGGGAAGCGATTAAGTCAAGAAGAACTTACGCACTGACGGGAGACCGGATTCTGTGCGATTTTAAGGTGAATGATTCGTATATGGGCAGTGAAATCACGGCAAATCAGAGGAAAATTGCCGCACACGTTGAGACAGAAGGTGTCCTGACAAGATCATATTATATAAGAACCTAAACCGTACCATATCATAAACGGCGAGATGTTCCAGGATGTGAATAAAGAAGGCTGCTATAAAATTCGTGTGGAAATGGATGGGGCAATGGGGCGTTGTACCGCTGGAACGGAATGTGCAGGACAGAGGGGAGGAACCATTGGACTGCCGTACGTATTTCCGGGGGAGAAGTGTACTGCACCTTCGAAGGATGAGACGTATGATGCGGATAATATTAATCATATCGAGACCTGCTCTGAACGGAAGAGTGAGAATGAGTTTGTCTGGAGATGCGATACCGTTGGTAATAAATCAACCCTTCATCCGGCTACCTCGTCAGTAGTTCTCAAGGTACAGGGAGATTTAGATACTAAGGTTACCTTCGAAATAAATCATAAAACCTATACAGCTACGGTGGGGAACTGTTGAAATATGGGTATACCAGCCATATGGAATACTATCATTCACAGGCTTTTAAGATCTTTAAGGCAGTTCCGGAATCACAGTATATATTTGATTTTGAACTGGAGGACAGCACACCGGAAAAAAAGACTGTGATATATACCATATCGAAGTATCACAGAAAAAATCGCCAGTGGGCCTATCTGTCGCCGGTTTATGTTAATAGGGAAAAATGAGGTGAGAAATGGGGTTATGCGGGGATTTGTTAAGAGTATGGTGTGACAAATTGCTGGAGCTTCAGGTTACGTCTGTGAATGATCCTGCACTGCGGGGAGGAATCCTTTGTCCTGCCTGTGCGGGAATTCACGGCAGATGCTTCGATGCGATTTATCCATTTCTGTATCTGGCCGATGCGGATGGTGACAGCCGTTATCTGGAAGCGGCCAAAATGCTTTTTGACTGGGCAGAGAATACGGTATCCAGGGAAGATGGTTCTTATGTCAATGACACAAATTCTGACTGGAAGGGAACTACGGTATTCAGTGTGATACAGCTGACTGAAGCGCTTACTTTTTCACGGGCATCTGCTGGACTCTGTTACTTACGAAAGGTGGAAGCAGAGAATCGCCAGAGCTGCAGATTTTCTCTGCACTTTTAAAGAATTTGAAGTGTGCAATATTAACTACTGCATTACCAACAGCCTTGCCTTGCTGTTATGCAGTGATCTGCTGGGAGAGGCGCGCTATGCCTCCAGGGGCAGTGAACTGCTTCGAGGGCGGTCGGAAATATTTCGGACAGCGGGATTCTTTTTGGGGAAGGGCGTCCTGTCAGCGGTTACAGCAGAACGCGATGCCGCCCGGTTGATATTGGTTAGTAATTTGAGGAATCGCTTCCTGCCCTGATCCAGTATGCTTATGCCTCCGGAGAGGAAGAATGGAAGGAAATCGGGAAGAGGGCCTTAAACGTCAGCTTTGTTTCTGTTGGATGACGGAGGAATTGACAACAGCTTTGGAACAAGAAATTATAAATGGACCTATTGGGGCAGCCGTACTTCGGAGTGGATGTGCCCTGGGATATCTTCTCGCAGCAGACGGGGAACCTGATTTTGCAGCAGGCGCCTATAAGAATCTCAAGCTTTTGGAGGCGTGCACTCATGACGGCTGTTTATATGGCGGACTTTATACGCATGAGATGGGGAATATGCCTGCATCCACCACTACCTTCAGCCATGCGAAAGTGCTGGCTGGTATTCTGGACCGGGGACTTGAAGAATTACTGGAGAAGCAGGAGCAGCTGAATAAGGAGGGGGCAAAAGCAGGACCGCCTGCCCCGGATGCGGCTTGAAAAACGGTTTATATTGAGGAAACGGATACGTATCTGATACCGGGAGGGGAATATACTGCTACGGTTACGGGTTATGACTGGGAGTACGTGAATTTAAAAAGGCGGGCACGCAGAAGGCGGAACATTAACACTGCTGTGGCATGAGAGGGCAGGCCTGGTGATCTGCGGAGGGATGAGTCAGTATACCATGAGAGAAGCCAATAATATGCAGCTTCCGCGGTTTGGCCGCCATGAGTGTGTCACCCGAGACTGGAGTGTACGGCTTTGATGGTAAAACGGTATACAGCAGTTTATATGACGGCAGGTGTAAAATGATCTTTTCAGAGACTGGGGCTGGAACGGTCATTGCGGTTAAGGGAAGGCTGACGGATATCAATCACCATATTCTGAGGACGGGGCGCATATGATGCGGAGTACAGCTTTGAAGACGGGGGTGTCAGGGTGCGGATAAATGTGAATCAGAATGCCAGATTTATTCTTCCGCTGGTATCCGGACGTACGGAAAATGCGGTATGGATGAGCGCGGCATGACAATCGAGAAGCGGGCTTCCAGGGTGCACGTAAATGTTGAGAACGGAGTGTTTCATCTTCCCTATAAATCCCAGCGGATTTATAATCTGGTTCCGGGGGTGGAAGCCATAAAGGCGGAGATAGTGCCTGAACAGGGGATAATTGCTTTTTGTATTTCGTTCTGATATAGTTATGCGTATTGGGGAAAGTTAATGAATAAAAAAGATTATCATCCAAAAGTATAAATTTCTATAAGCTTTATCTGGTTAATATTTTATTACTGTTGTTTTTATCTGTCTGATTTCATTTATTTGCAGTACGTACAGTTCCAGAATGATCTTGAAGAATATGACAGCGTTTAATGAGGAAATGGTTGCTGAAAAGAGTGCGGCTCTGGACGAGCGCATCAAGCAGCTGGAGGAAACGGTAAATGTAATTATTGGAGAAGAGAACGTATTCAAATTTCTGATGACGAATGAATCTTATTACGAAAAGCCTACCATGATGCTTAAAATGATCAAGCATTTTCAAAATATCTGTTCAACAACAGCCTGATTGAAGGAATCAGGCTGGTCGATGTAAAAAGGGGAATCGTAATCAATGAAAAAGACCAAGGTATCGATAGAGGAGTACGGATTCTTTGACCGGTATCACAATCAGAATTCCTTCGTGGTAACGAGAGGGAAGAAGGAAAACGCTTGAATTTGTCAAGACCTTTGAACCGGTACGCGGAGAGAAGGACGTATATATTATCCTGACCTTAAAGGAAGACGCCTTTACCGCGAACTTGCTGATCGGCAATGAGACGGAGATGGTGAAAAGTTATCTGCTGACTGATGACGGCGATATTTTATCTGTAGACGGAGGGAGACGAGATCGGCCCGCTTATCAGTGAGAATCTAAAAAGCAGATGGAAGGCAGTGAGAAGCTTGAGATTGGCGGTCAGAAGCTGATGCTGTATAAGCACAAATCCTCGATATCCGATATATCGCTGGCCGCAGTACAGGATTACACCTATCTGTCCCAGGAAGCGGGCCATGTGACACGGGCGATTATTATAGTCAGTATATTGATGATTGCCATAGCCAGCGTTATTATCTATCTCTGTTCCCTGTATGTCTATAAACCGCTGAAACGGCTGGGGCATAAGCTTCAGGGGCTGGCAGTGAAGAGAGTCAGGCGATGCCGGTGACCAATGAATACAGCCTCATTGAGGATGTGGTAATGAACCCCAGAACGATAAGGCGTATGCCTTTCCTTCTGTTGTACGGGATTCCATCAGGAAACTGGTGATGGAATATTTTGATGAAGAGCGTTTTGAATATCTGAGGCGGCTGACGAATCAGGCTATGGACTTTGAGATGAATGCCCTGGTAGTTACAGAGTGCGGCAGCGGAAAAGAATCTTCCGGGATAATTGCAGAGTTTAACAGGCTGCTACAGGACGAGTCTGAAATAGACGGTTTTATTGCAGGTCTTACATCCACACGATCTGTGGGCATCTTCAATACTAATTTAAGCTATGAGAAATTTCTGGATAAGATCAGCGGGGTAAAAGAACGCCTGGAAACTGAGAAAGGATTAAAATTTACCTGCTGTGTCAGCCGTGGATTTAAAAACAGAGAAAATATGAATCTGGTATATACGGAGACACTGGGGACGTTGGAACGTACATTTTTACTGGTAAGAATGCCTTTATCCATGAGGACGCTCCAATAACAGAATATAAGAATGAGTATTACAGCAAAGAGGCGGAAAGCCGGCTTACCCGTTATGTTACGGAGGGAAAGCGGGAGGAAGCGCTGGAGACGCTTCATGCGCGCTTACAAAGGATTTAAGCAACAAGGCCAGGGATATCCAGTATACCCGATTCGTATATTTTCAAATTTGCAATAACCTGGTACGGAATGTCCTCGATATGGGCGGCAGACTGCCGAAGGGTGTGAGTGAAAAGATATATTTAAAGCGGTATTCGGAGTGGACAGCATACAGGATCTTGTAAGAATGTCGGAGGAGATTGTAGAGGTCTGTGCGCTAATTTCAACCGGCAGGAGAAGACATACTCTTCTAATGTGGAAAAGGCGGTTTCCTTTTATTGCGGAGAAATTATATGAGAGATTTATCTCTGGATGATGTAGCGAAGGCAGTTTTCCTGTCTTCCGGTTTATCTGAGTATAATCTTTAAGGATGAGACGGGATATACGGTGCTTGAGTACATTACTTACGTCAGGATGCAGAAAGCGAAAGGACTGCTTCTTCAGACACCGGCACTGAAAGTTAAGGATATCGCAGAACAGCTGGGATACAACAATGTACAGAGCTTTCTGCGGTACTTTAAAAAAGTATTATGGAGAGACCCCGATGGCGTTTCGGAAGAAAGAAGAATAAGCTTATAGAGCTGATTATATGAGTGGATTTCCAACACTTATAGGATCAGCTCTTTTGATTGGCAGATTAACGGTCAACCTGCGAAGGCGATATTCCGAAGTACCGTTTAAAGCATTTGGAAAAGTAAAAAGGCGTCCTGGTAACCCGTCTTTTTCGGCCACGGCTGCGATGGAGAGGCGGCCGCCTGCAAGTAAGTCCCAGGCGTGTTCCATGCGGCATTTCGTAATGTACTGCATGACGGAGTACTGCCGGATCCGCTTGAAATTGCGGCTTAGATAGGCAGGGCTGATTAACAGGGCCGATGCGATATACTGGAGTCCCATGTCTGCATTGCTGTATTCGCGCTCGATCAGTTCCGCCGCCTGGACCACGATTCGCTGAATCATGGGGATATCGTCCAGTTCCTGGCTGCCGGGCAGGGAGAGAAAGAGATTCATAAACTTCTCCTCGATTTCTCCCAGGCTGCATCCATGGTAGATGATTCCCGCCGCGGTGTAGGCGGAGCCGCAGTCTTCCTCGAAGAGCCCGATTCCGTTGTGGACCGCGTACTCGATGGCCGCAGAGAGCAGGGCGGAGAGTGCGGATTCCAGCGCGGGCAGGGAGAACTGCTCCTGTCCGATGATCTGAAAGGCGGAGCGGAGACTGCTTACAATGAATTCGTGATCCTTCTTTAAAAGGCCGCAGGAGATTCCGCGTATGGCGGTGTTCAGCTGTTCCAGGGCCTGTTTTTCCGGGAGGCGGGTGTGAAAGGAGCCGCCATCCGACTCATAGACGGTCCGGAAGGTGAAGAACTGAAGCGCAGTCTGGTAGGCGGAATGGATCGAGGGTGCCAGGCCGTCATTACCATATCCGTAGCCGCACACGATGTCTCTGGAAAAATTCTCCCGGGCAGCGGAGGATAAGCGTTCCAGAAAATGATCCGGTCCGGCGGGCAGCTGCGCCTGCGGCAGGATAAGGACCTGATGGCTGTAAGCATCCGTCACCTGGATGCAGCCGGATTTGCCGGACAGAAGGCAGCCGGAGAGGTTGCCCAGTGCTGTCTGAAAGGCGGCGCGCTCCTGGCAGGAGAGGCTGTGAATAACCTTGGGCCGGCCGTCTGAGACGATAACGGTGCAGGGGACGTCTTGAAGCACTCCGAATTCTCTTAACTGGGCGCTCTCGGAGACGGAGGCATGGCCGGAGAAGATGTTCTGGAAAAAATGTGCTCTTTTCGGCGTGTTCCGCGATGAGCCTCGCCTCCTGCCAGGCCAGCCGCTCCTGCTTTAAGTGGTTGTTCTTATCGAGAGTTTCCCTGATTTCTGTGATGGACCGGATCAGCTCGTCCGTGTCGATCGGCTTTAACAGGTAATTGGTCACATTGCAGGCGATGGCCTGTCGGGCATATTCGAAGGTGGCGAAGCCTGACAGGATGATGAATTTAATCTGGCTGTTCTGTTCTTTCATCATGCGGGAGAAGCTCCAGCCCGTTGGCGCCCGGCATGGAAATGTCCAGGATAACCAGATCGACAGGTGTCGCCTCCAGAAAACGAAGGGCCTGATCGACATTGGCAGCCTCGCCGGCACATTCGAAGCCGTACTCCTTCCAGGGAATACAGAGCCTGATCCGCTGCCTGACAAAGTACTCGTCATCGACGATTAAGAATTGATAGGTCATATGATAAATCCTTTCTAAAGGGGGAGGTTCCGGCTGCTGTGAGATCCGTATCGTGATGACGGTCCCCTCTGAAATCCGGGAAGTAACCAGGATAATGTCTGCCACGGCGAAGTACAGCTTCAGCCGTTTCTTAATATGAATTCCGAAGGAACTCCGTTCCTCCGAAAATATCTGGCTGTTCAGCCGGCCGACAGTCTCTTCGTCCATTCCGCTTCCATTATCCGCGATCCGCAGGCAGATGAGGGAGTCCTCCTGATATCCGGTGATCGTAATCAGACCCGCCCGGTCGGAGGTGAACAGCTGCAGCCCGTGAATGATGGAATTTTCCACCAGGGGCTGGAGTGTGAGCTTCGGAATGCTGCAGGAGAGAACCTCCGGCTCCAGGCTGGTCTCGAAATAAAAGCAGCCCGGATACCGTTTCTGCATAATCTTTGGCAACCGCAGGTGATCTTTAATTCCTGCTCCAGCGTGATGATCTCCTTGCCTTTGCCCAGCGTGTCCCGGTAGAAGCTGGAGATAAGGCTGACAAGGCCGATGGCCTCGCTCTTGTTGTTCATCTCGATCATGCCGCAGAGCGTTTCCAGCGTATTGTATAAGAAATGAGGCTGCATCTGAAGCTGGAGATAGGAGAGCTCATAGCGCCGCTTTCGTTCATTTTCACGGTGGACGCGGGACAGCAGGTCCTGGGTGTTCCTGGCCATCTGGTTGATCTGCCCGGCCAGCAGGCTGATTTCATCGGTACGCCCCTCCTGGGTGGAGATCCGCACGCTATGCAGTCGCCATCCGACATGGAACGGACATTGGAGATGATCTGGTTGACCGGGGAGCATGATCTTTCTGGTGGAGTACCGAACAGAAAGAACGTAAAAATGCTGGAAATAATCCCGATGGCAAGGATAACGGACACGAGAGACCGGGAATCATGGTAGACCAGGGATTCCGGCGTGAGGGCGAACAGGTTTAGGTCCTTTTCCGGCTGGAAGGTGCATAAATACCTGGTGGAATCCAGTGTGATGGTGCTGCCTGTCGTGAGGAGAGCGCCGTCCGCAAATACATCTGTCACCATATTTCCCTGCATGCCGTCTTTGGTACCGGCGCAGATGAGTCCGTTTTTATCTGTGATCATGAAGATTTCATCCTTCTGAGAAGAAGCCGTTGTAGATCTCGCGGATCTGGGACGGCGATACGGTCAGCGCAAAAATCCCAGAGGTTCGCCGGTGAAGGCATAGGATTTCTTTAGACAGGTAAAGGTTAAATTGCCTCCTGGATACGGGGCCGCGGGCTCGTGGATATACCAGAAAGATTTTGGGAGGAATGGAAGAATTCCTCCCGGACCTCCTGGGGCACCTCGATTTTGACAGAGGGGCTGCGCCCCATAGTTGTCCTGATAAAAGAAGGAGCCATCCCAGCTGTAGTAGCTGATGGATTCCACCGCGCTCTGGGTGGAAAGAAATTCCACGAGATAGGAGGAAAAGGAGGCCGCCTCCATGTGTTCCTCATAGGGGGAATTGTCCCCTTTCTTTGCCGCCTCGTAGCGGGCGGCCTGGTTCAGGGTCAGAAGCAGCGATTCATTTTCAATTCGGTCGAGTATCTGTTCGAAGCGTTCTCCGGCAAAGTCCAGCTTCTGGATACAGCTGTCCAGCGACTTCTTTTCAGGATGGAATTGCTGTACTGTCCGATGGAACACGCGATGCAGGTGATGACAACGATCAGAATGATGGTGTACATAAAGGTGAATTTTGACTCCAGCCTTGAAAATATCCTTTCCGGTCACGAAAACCTCCTTATCCGTGGTACACAGTGTTAATAAGAAAATGATACTGCACGGGTTTTGCAAAGTCAACATGGACGCAGGAAAAGCAAAAAAGTCCAGAAATGACAAAATATTACATGCCTGGCCCGGAGCTTCGGACGGCAGGTATGCAGGGAAGCGCGGCGGATGCCGTCTGTGCAAAAAATTTCCAGATAAAAACTCAAAAAGAACTATGGGGAGCGGAGCGCCGCTTATGATAAGCTTTAGTAAGCAAAAACAAACAAGTGAAGAAGAAGGGGGATTACTTATGAAGAAAAAGAATGACAGCGCTGTTTCTGACAGCGGCCATGGCAGCGGCGGTGGCCGGATGCAGCCAGGAGACCACGGAAGTGAAGGACACTTCGGCAGCGGCCGTCTCCAGCGAGGCCAAGCAGGAGGAGGGGACAGAAAGCGTCTGCGGATGGCAAGGAGAGCCAGGCTGCAGGGGAGAAGGTGAAGATTTCCTATTTATCGCGTTTTTTACGAATCCGGAGCTGCCGCGTGCCAAGTATTACATGGAGAAGCTGGAGGAATTCCGGGCGGCTAACCCGGATATCGAGGTGGAGGATGTATCGATCGCCGACGCGGAATCGTATAAGAGCAGCTTAAAGGCGTCTGTCGCAGCAGGCAGCCCGCCAACACTTTTTTATCTGTTCCGACGCATTCCCACATTACGACTGGGCGAAAAACGGTGTCATCAAGGATCTGACGCCCATGATCGAATCTGCTGACTGGACCGGACCTGCAGATGAAGGCGTCTTCGGATCCTTCTCCTTTGAACGGAAAGGGCTGGAAGGCATATACGGAGTGCCGAATTCCGTTATCGGTTCCCCTGTCTATGTCAATACGAAGCTGTTAAAAGAGCATGGAATCGAGACACCGAAGTACATGGGAAGACGCTGGGCGATGACGGAGAAATTAAAAGAAGCCGATCCATCGATCGTTCCGTTCTCCATGGCTGCAAAGACGAAAGCCGATTTAGGCCGTTTCTTCAGCGAACTGGCGGTCCGCATGAACGGCCTGGAATTCAGGGACAGATTTATCAACCATGAGGTGAAGTGGAGTGATCCCGAGATGATGGCCGTGTTAAATAAAATGAAGGAATTCATCGATGCAGGCGTATTCGGCAGGGATGCGATCTCCTATGAGGTAGAGAATAATATCACATCCTTCGGCGAAGGAAAGATCGCCATGCTTTTTACGGCCAGCTACTACTTCGACCGTTTCAACGGAATGGATTTTGCGGATCAGATTGACTGCGTCAATTTCCGTATCTCGAGAGCGCGCCGGAAAATAAGGACATCTGGTTTGCTTCCACCAGCGAGGGCTTCTGTATTTCCGCGGAACCGGGTACGGCGGAGTATGACGCGGCCTGTAAGCTGATGGCCTTCATGCTTTCCAAGGAGACCTTTGAAGGATATGCGGAAGTTGCCGGCGGTGGGGTCTATCCGGTGGATATCGACTATGACGCCTCCAAGTCTCCGAATCCGATGAAGACATTTATGGAGGGCTACGCCACAAGAAGCGATACAACCGACATTATGGCGGCTTACTTAGACGACGCCAGTGTAATCAACATTACGAATACGGAGCTTCAGACCATGTTTGTGGAGCGGCCGGTGGAAGATATCGCAAAGACACTCGACACAGAGTACGCAAAACTGTTTCCGCAGTAAGAAAGGCGGGGGATCGATTTGTTAATAAAAGTCCGGGGTAAAAAGTACCGGCCGGAAGCATTTTTCATGATTGCTCCGGTCATCCTGCTCTACACCTTCGTAATTATCTATCCGCTCGGCAACATGGTGTTCACATCGTTTTTCGAATGGAACGGAATTCCCACCGATCCGTACCGGTTTGTGGGAATCGGAAATTACGTGACATTTTTCCAGGACTATACGACTAAGACGGCGTTTATCAATCTGGGAATCTTGTGTGTGACAGGCCTGTTTGTGACAATTCCGTCTCGCTGTTTCTGGCGACGGTGGTGAGCAAAAAGTTTTTGGAATCAGATTTGTTAAAACGTGTTATTTTTTGCCGGTCGTGATCAACAGAATCGCCATCTGCCTGATGTTTACCTTTATCATGCTGCCGGGACAGGGTCCTGTCCCGGTGCTGTTAAAGGAGCTGGGGATCGCGGAGCATTTTAATCTGTTTAACGACATTCACACCGCCATGTGGGGAGTGGCGCTGGTGAACATGTGGAGCAACGTGGGATTTCAGATGATTATCTTTTCCTCGGGCATGGCGGCTATTTCAGAAGACGTCTATGAGGCGGCGGCCATGGATGAGCGTTACTCCGTGGCAGCGCCTGATCTATATCACGCTTCCTCAGCTGAAGCCGACCTTTAAGATCGTGGTGGTATTTGTGCTGACAGGCGCGTTCAAGGTCTTGATTTTATCATGGGACTTACGGGCGGCGGCCCGGGGTATGCCACGGATGTTGCCTAATACGCTGTTGTATAAGAATGCATTTACCTACAGTAAATTCGGATATGCCAATGCCATCGCTGTGATTATGATTGTGCTCTGTCTCGTAATCACGGTCGTGACGAACCGCGTGTTTGCTGAACGGACAGGAGAATAGGGGGAAACCGTGAAAAAGAGAAAAATTACACCGGGCGGGCTCATCTATGCCTGCGTCGCGGGCATATGGCTGATTACCACGATCTTTCCGCTTTATTTTGCAGTACTGTCTTCCTTTAAAGATGACCAGACTATTTTGCGGACTTTTTTGCCCTGCCGCAGCGGTTTGGGCTGGATAACTATATTTCAGCGGAGAAGATGGTCCACATCCTGCGGGCCACTGCCAACTCGCTTCTCCTGTCGGCAGGTTCGATCTGCCTGATGCTGGGAGTATCCGTTATGGGCGCCTATGTGACGGCGAGGAAGCGGATACCGGGAAGCGAGGGGTTACGCTGTTTCTGATTGCCGCAATGATGATACCTATTCAGAGCGCCATTGTTCCCATTGTCCAGATGGTCAGCGCCATCGGACAGAGGAATAATCTGTTTGTGCTGATGGTCATTTATGCCGGAATCAATCTTTCGATGGTGTTTTTTTATTCTGAAGGGGTACATCGAAGGAATCCCGAAGGAGCTGGACGAGGCGGCCATGATAGACGGCGCTTCCCTGTTTCAGACGCTTCTGAGGGTCATCGTCCCGGTGGCGAAGCCGGCCCTTTCCACGTGTGCAATTACATCGTTCCTGTTTATCTATAACGAGCTGCCGATTGCCAACGTCCTGATAACGAAGCCGCAGTTAAAACCCATATCGGTGGCGCTGTTAAACCTGAAGGGGATTTCGGTACACTGTACGCCGTGAGCTTTGCATCGATTGTAATCAGCATAATTCCGACGGTCGTCTTTTATCTGATTGCGCAGGAGAAGGTGGAGAGCAGCATCTGCAGCGGCGTTGTAAAAGGGGTAACAGAGGGTGTAAAAGGAGGTAACAGAGGATGTAAAGGAGTAACAGAAGGTGTAAATGGGGATGAGCACCAGAACGTGATGAGCAGAAAAAACGGAGGAAAGGATGAAGGAGATACAGATGGACAGGATTAAAATAACAGAATACAAAACGAGAGGCGGGATGAACGTGGGCGCCGCGTTTGAAAAAGCTGTATAACAATATCCTGAAGGGGGATACGGATGAGGCGGTTTCCACCGCTTTTGATCTATACAGAACGAGTCCGGTCATGCTGGAGGAGCTCTGGAAGCAGCTGGAGACGGCGGCGGTCTATGCCGTGGGTCTGGCGGAGCCGGGAGCGCTGGCTTATGTATACAATTTGAGATGCATCTGCTATCACACGGAGCCGTATATGCCGGACGCAGGCGGATGCAGGCGCTGAGCTTTATCCAGGCCCTCCGGTATCTGTGCGCCTGTGAGAAGGAGCCGTCTCTGGAGACGGAGATTAAAAGAGTCCGGGATTCCTGTCAGGCCGGCGTGTACGCGGAGATTCCTGATTTTGCGAAGGATCACCACAACCATGCGGGAAGGGAACTGGGCCATACGCCGCTGGATTTCCTGTATCCCGATGGAGGGAGCAGAGTGGTGCCGGAGGCAGAGGGAGCGGAGCCGTATAAAAAACGGCTGATCGAGCTGTTGACGCCCATTTACGGCGGGGAACATCCGAGGCCGTTCCGTTCGGACGCCTATAATCATTTCTATGAGATGGAATCGCCTCATGGTCTCAATCTGGAGCTCCTTCCAGTCGGCGTTTCAAAAGAGCATCCGCCGGGCGCTGGAGCGGGAAGCGCTGATGCTGGCGTACGAGGCATTCATAAGCGGCAGTGAGATGGAGGCGTATCTCTGGGAACGGATCGTCATCATGTCGGTGGAGGATATCGGCATGGAGAACCGGAATGCAGCCGCTTTATGTACGCCTATTGCCGGGTGAAGGACCAGTTTGCGGACCGGCCCGAAGAGAGACTTGGACTCCTGATGCAGGCGGTCCGGATTCTATGCAGCTGTCCGAAGGAACGCGGAACGGAGCTGATCAAGGGCATTCTGGTTCAGGAATGTAAAAATGGAGACAGGAAGTAAAATTTCTCAGGGAAGAGTGACAGGAGAACCGGTATGGGAAGGAAATCATTGGTTTTTGGAAGCTTTGTGGCAGATATCATGGCACGGGCGCCCCATTTGCCTGCACCGAAGGAGACGGTGATGGGGCATGGATTTAAGATCGGTCCGGGAGGCAAGGGCTTCAATCAGGCTGTGGCCGCACATAAGGCGGAGCGGACGTGAAGCTTGTCACAAAGCTGGGGACGGACCACTTCGCCGAAATTGCGGAGAATACCATGGAACAGCTGGGCATGGACCGGTCGGGCGTATTTGTGACGGAGGAGTGCGATACAGGCTGCGCGCTGATCCTTGTGGGGGAGGACAGCGGCCAGAATGAGATCGTCGTGGTGGTGCCGGGAGCCTGCCTCACATTCTCCGGAGCCGGAGGTGGAGACGGTGAAGCGTCTGACCGAAGAAGAAGGCTGCGATTATGTGCTGATGCAGTTGGAGACGAACAGCGGCGCGGTGTATGACGTGGCGGAGCATGCGGCTCTGAACGGGAAGCGCGTCATCTTAAATCCCGCCCGGCGGCTGCGGTTCCGGAACATGTGTGGAAATGGATCGATATCGTGACGCCGAATGAGGTGGAGGCAGAGTATTACACGGGAATACCCGTCTGCTCCGGGAGAGCGCAGAAGAGGCCGCACAGTGGTTTCACAGGCGGGGCGTCCGTCATGTCATTATCACCATGGGGGACAGCGGTGCCTACCTCTCTGTTAATGGAGCCGGACAGATGGTTCCGCCCTTCTGCGTGACGGCAGTGGATACGACAGGGGCAGGGGGACGCCTTTTAATGGCGGGCTGTTAGCCGCATTATCCGAGGGGAAAGATCTGACGCAGGCGGTCGTATTCGCCAGCGCCGCGGCAGTCTGTCGGTTGGCCGGATTGGGACGGCGCCATCCATGCCGGAGAGGGAGGAGATCCTCTCTTTGCTGAAAACCGTGCGGAAATAATCGAAAAGAAGACAGGACCAGTTTTGGAGAATATCAGCGGTGCTTTGGCTGCCGGTTCTTCCTTAACTGGTCCTTTGTGTGGATACATTCTGCATTTCCGGCGAACGATCGGAAGAAAGTATGGCATTTGCCCCGATTTTTGCTTATAATGAAGTTAATTTACCAGGGGGATTTTACATGAACGATAAATTGACTTATGAGCTGAGTGATAAAGAGTACAAAGAGTTTATCCATTGGTTTCACGGAACGTATGTGAAAATGCGAAAAGCAGGGCCAGGAAGAAATGATTTTTCCTGCCTGAAGGAACCGGTGGAGATGACCGTGAAGGAAGAGATAATCCATGCCAGGAGCGGAGCGTGTGAAGCATATATTCTGTACGGCGCCATAGAGCGGCTTTACGAGCTGGAAACGCTTTTCGTATTCTACGATATGATGCGCTTTTGGGCGGTGCCGAAGCGCCTGCTGGGAAGAGTAGAAGAGGCAAACGCGTGGCGGGTGGATTTTGAACGCCGGATTAAGGAAATGGGAAGATGCGGATCTCCTTTCAGGAGGCGGCCGATATCTGCGCGGACAGCAGATTTGCACCCTGCCGGTATACCAGGCAGATTGAGGAAGTGAAGGCAGAGTATGGCCTTTTTTGCGCGTCAGCAGAAGGGAAATGGAACACTTAAGGAAGCTGGGAACATTTCCGTACCGCATGATCGGGGAGCAGATGGTGGCAGCAGGACGGAGAGGTCTGATAGAAATCACGGAACGCGCGGCTGTGATTCATCCTTATGAGAATATCACTGGTGTATTTTACACAAAGCAGACGCTGTATCTTGCGGAAAAAGAGGGGACGGCCTGCTGCTGCCTCTTGCCGCGCTGGGAGGAATGGAGGGGGCCGAGGCGCTGATGCGTGTCTGTGACGCCCGATGCCGATTCAACAATCCCGCGTTTCGCCTGAAAAAGAAGTCTGTGCCGCTTATGGTGAGATGGAATATGCCGGGAAGGCCGCGGCGGCGATATGCTGTGTGGCGGCGGTGGCAGCAGGCGCCATGATTTTAGGGGCGCTGAATGATATGAATGGGAGCGGAGGAATAAAAACGTCAGTTTTGGAGCACCGATGACAGGCTCCGGAGAGAGGGCGGCTGATTCCGCAGAAGTAAGCGGCAGTGAGCTGCTCGTGGTTATCCCGGATGACGCGGTATTTGATGCAGTTACGGAGGATGGCACCTTTGTATCTTCGTCAATGTTCTACCGGATCACTCTTCCCGGGGGCGGCTGGGAGATCAGTCAGGACCAGTATAATTCTTTCGATGCCCTGCGTTCGGACTGGGGACAAGGTCAGTGTGACAGGCGGGCTGTCCAGTGCATATGAGGGGTATGACGTAACGGAGATGCTGCCGAAGTCAAAGGCGGAATATATTGCCAAGACTTACGGTAGCGCCGCGGCCTTCGATTCGGAGGTGGAGGTGATCGATTATAACCTGGAAAAAATCCGGGGAGTGGACGATCGTGAGCCGTGAAATACGGAGTAAAGGCGGGGAGGGTGTCCGGTACGTGATCGGACTCGATGTCTACGGACCGAAACGGTATTATTCCCTGAGCATTACGCCGGAACGTGAAGATGATGTGAGCTTGCAGACGGCAAGAGCAGTACGGGATTCCTTCCGGGCCGCCGATACATCGGTGGGGAATCTGCAGAACCATGGAAGAGAAGATATTTCACGGATACTACGGCGATAATGTCTATATGACCAGCTGTCTCGTCCTGATGGATCATGCCATGAGTGATGAGGAGATCGCAGAGAAGCTCAGGGAAGTGAAGAAGATCCGTAATGGCGCCTATCCTGCGTCAGGGGACGCCCTGGCGGTCAGAACGCCGGAAAGCAAGTGGCTGGGAATCGATTGTCCGTCACTTCAGCAGAACTGTACCAGGGAGGCGGCGAAGGCGGTGGCGCGCATCTTTCAGTCGGAGGTGATTCTTTACGATGAGTTTGACGGAGACCTACTGATGGTGGCCTACTCTGACGCGGATCAGAAACATGCGTATGAGAGGGCCGCAGCCAACGGGCCGTGGATTCTTGAGTCGGAATTTCAGATTTACGGCAAGGAACAGAACTTCCCGGAGGATCTGCTGAAATATATGGATATCTCCAAAGAGGAGGCGGAGGCGATCTGGAAGGACAGCAGCTACGTGTTCCAGATGGAAAAATGGGTGGAACTTGTGGGGCATATGACGAAAATGCCCGTGCCGGAGGAATTTGTCGGGTTTCATGGAGCCGAGGCGCTGGACGAGGCGTTTCGTGTGGTTAAAGAGTGATGGGGGAGTGTGATGGTGAGTGATGGGTGAGTGGGGCAGAGAGTGGGGCAGGGAGTGCGGCAGGGGAGTGAGGCAGGGAGTGCGGCAGAGAGTGGGCAGAGAGTGCGGCAGAATTTGCATCGTATGGTAAATAGAAATTACGGAAAACCGGTTTTATCGGGATTGATTGAGATCCTGATAGAGCCGGTTTTCTGTTTTCGTGGAGAATCTTTGCTGGTAAAGGTTTCTCTGTGCAGACTGAATCCGGTGCAAGTCATATCTGGCTTAGATTGTATCCGGCATAAACGATATCTATCGCAAAATGCACAAAAAATCAGCCGCAGAATTGCATAAGGGAAAAATATGCATGATTCCCGAAGAAAATATTGATAAATTATTGACATTCTATAAAAGTGAATGTATTCTAAAACTGAACATATTCATAAAAAGAATATATTCAGTTTTAAGGCAAAAATAAAAGAGCTCCTCCAGGGGAACTCTTCTCTGCCGCCTTTCATCAGCCTTCTTTCATGCCCTGTATGTCTTCCTGAATCCAGGCATTCATAAGAAGCAGAATATCGCGTTTCACCGTGTCATCGTCAAAGAAATATCCTACTTTCTTTCTCGTAACCTCAGAGTGGGAGTACTGGATCGAATCCAGGACGCTGGCGTGGGACAGGAGGATGACCTCTTCTGTATGAGGGCAGAAGAACGGAGGCGATCTCTTTTAAGTAAAGCTGGGAGATATCACGGGCCCCCTCATAGTTTTTACCGACGGTGACCAGGTCTTCCTGCGCGGCTTTCGCCAGGCTGATGGTTTTTTCATCCCGGTCGAATGCGTTGGAGTTATCGATCAGATAGTCGGCCAGCTCCTCCGGTGTGCGTATGGCTTTCATCTCATCAATAGAGTGAGAGATAAATGCAATGGCGTGTTCATTCCAGATGTCAGCCAGAACATCGCGCTTTGTTTTGTAGTGGTTATAGAAGGGAGCCGATGGAATAACCGGTTCCGTAACGATGTCCCTGAACGCTTGTATTCTTATATCCATTTTCCAGGAAAAGCCGGAGAGCGGCGGCTTTATCTCCTGATGGGTCATTTCAGATTTTTCTTTCTGGCGAAGGCTCATGTGATTACCCGCTTTCTGTATAATTTCATGTTCAGTATTTATTATAATAGGATTACTCTTTGTGAAGAGAGGGGTATGACATAATACACTTAAGGAGGGTTTTATATGAATCACTATCCACAATTTTTGCACCTGGGTAAGATCGGTTCTGTAGAGGTGCGCAACCGCACCGTCATGTCCGCGATGGGGACCAACATGTCGGATCATGGCTTTGTCAATGACGCCATTATCAATCACTACGTGGAGCGGGCGAAGGGCGGAGTCGGATTAATCATCGAGGTAACCTGTGTAGACACGGCCTCCTGGGGTTAAAACACCGTGAACATGCTGGTGGCGGATGACGACAAATACATACCTGGACTCTGCAAAGCTTGCAGCGCCATCCACGCACAGGGGGCAAAATGTTTTCTGCAGATCGCCACACGGGACGCGGTGCACGCAGGAAAAATATCGGGCGCAGCCGGTAGGCCCGCCGTGGCAATGCCATTTTCCTATGATGGGATTCGGCAATGAGGGAGCCGCGGGCACTTACCATCGAAGAGATCCGCACGATTGAGGACAAATACGCGGCCGCAGCTGTCAGGGCGCAGAAGGCGGGCTTCGACGGAGTGGAACTTCACGCCTGCGGATATTACATGGGCCAGCAGTTTTCTGTCCTCCACCGCCAATATAAGAACCGACGAGTACGGCGGAAACCCGGAGAACAGAAGCCGGTTCTATACGAATATTATCGGGAAAATCAGGAAGCCTGCGGTACGGATTTTGGCCTCGTTGTAAAGCAGGCGGTGATGGAGGCCGGAGAACAGGGCGGAATCACCATGGAAGAGGGATGTTCTACGCCAATAAGTTCCTGACTGCGGGAGCCGACGGCATCGAGGTCATGGGCGGCTCCTGGAAGCCGGTGCCTGATATCGACGATATCCCCAGTACGGCGGATAAGCCGACGTGCTGGGCCTTTCCGCAGTTGTGAGAAAGGCGGTTCTCCATGCCGGGAGAAAGAAAAATCCTGTGTTTATCGGAGGAGGCCGCACGTATCTGCCGTCACTGGCCGAGGAGGCCCTGGCGAAGGGAAATGTGACTTTATATTTATGGGACACGGTCTTTAGCAGAGCCGCACCTTGTGGAAAATACATGGGAGCAGGACCGCTGCGGGGAGGCGCGCCCCCTGCATCGGATGCAATCTGTGGCCGATGACCAGCTTTCCTATAACCGCCATATCCGCTGCTCCTGCAACGCGGTGCTTGGAAAACGGGGAAAAATGACTACATCGATGGAACCGGCGGCAGTGATAAAGAAGGTGCTCGTGGTCGGCGGAGGAATCGCGGAATGGAAGCTGCGAGAACAGGCTGCGAGGAGAGGCCACAAAAGTAACGCTGGTGGAGCAGAATGACCATCTTGGCGGCCAGCTGGATTACGCGGTGGCACCGCCCGTATAAGGATAACTTTAAAACAGCTGTATCCCTATTATGAGAAGCAGCTGGAGCTAACGGCGTGGAAGTCCTGCTGAATACAACGGCAGATGAAGCGTATGTGGCATCCCGGAAGCCGGATGCGGTGATCTGGGCCTGTGGCGTCCGTCCGGCGGTGCTTCCGATCCCGGGATTTGAGAAACCCATAGTTTCCAGTGCGAAAGAGGTTCTTCTGGGAAAACGGTTGGCAGCCATATCGTAATCATCGGCGGCGGCGTCGTGGATGCGAGACAGCCGAGCTTCTGCTTCAGCAGGGGAAGACGGTGACGATCGTGGAGATGCTCGATACGCTTTGCGGGGCAAGATGGCCGCGACCACACGGTCCATACTGATGGGCCATTTGAAGGGACACGAACTGAAAACCTATATGCGGAGTGCGCCTGCCGTGAGATTACCGATAACGGAGTCGTAATCGAAGAGAAGGACGGAAAGAAAACGGAGATCGTGCGACGATGTGCGGATCAGCATTGGCGATAAGCCCAATAATGAGCTTTTGCGAGCGCTTAAAGAGCCTGGTGCCGAATTCTATAACACGGCGACAGCGATAAGCCGGACAGTTTGCCGCTTCTTCGTCGGCCGGATATTATACGGCGCTTGGCCTGTAGAAAATAGAACTTTTCAACATCAATTTGAGAAAAGAGGAAAATAATATGACGGAGATATTGCTATTAAAGAGACGATTGGCCGAACCCATGGTTACATGGCGGGTATGGACGCGGGGCCGAGACGGTGAGGCGCTGGGACGGGGCGCATCGATCGAACCCATGGTAACTGGTAGGTATATGAGGCGGAGGGCTTATTCTGGTCAATAATTTAGGGCGTGAAGCCGGGAAACAAAGATATTGTCGGGAGTGATATGGAAGCCATCTTAAAGGCATTTGAGTTCAACATTGTCACAGCCCTGTGCGCTCAGTATGCGATTCCGCACATGATCGCGGGGAGGCGGCGGAAGCATTGTCAATATATCCTCTGAGACCGCGGTAGTGCTCAGCTGACCAGAAGCTGGTACGAATCGCCAAGACAGCGGTAAACGCTCTTACCGGTTACCATCGCGATCCAGTACGGCTGCCAGAACGTGCGCTGCAATGCCGTCATGCCTCCATTTACGAAGACAGACTCTGTCAAGGTGCTGGGCCTCCGGAATTTGTGGAGCAGTATGCCAGAGCCGTCCGATGGGCGTCGCGGAGCCGGAGGATATGGGGTCAATGCCGCCTCTTTCCTTGCCAGCGACGAAGCCTCCTTTATAACGGGACAGTGCCTGTTAGTCAATGGCGGCTACACGCTGCCGGGAGCTGATTACGCCGACAGCATGTCAGGGAAAGCATAAAATCCGGAGAAGGGGGAAGGAAAACTTATGGCTGGCAATGTGAATATAGAGCTGATAATAGAAAAAGGGGCTGGTAATCGCCGCCTGTATTATCATGTATTTTAACTACATGGTGATCAATCTGGGGTGCGGGTGTGGCGCTGCCGAGACTCCTGACGGAAATTAACGCTATGAGCATCTACGCGTCAGCGCCGTATTCAGCCCGGGGACTCATGATCGCGTCCCCGGTGGCGGGGAAATTCAGCGATACGCTGGGACGTAAATGGCTGACCGTCATTTCTCTGGCCGCGTATCTGGTCTGTGTGGGCCGGAGGCGGCCTGGCACGGACCGGATGGTTCCCTCCTGGTATGCTGGGGTTAAGCGGCATCTGCGGCGGTTTCTTCATCTCATCCGCGCCTCCATCATTGCGGATGTGACCGACATGAAGGAGCGGCCAAAATACTATGATATCTGGCTACGGCATCGGCTGTCGGCATGCTGGCCGGGCCTCTGCTGGCCGGAATCCTGGCCGATGCGGGAATGGCGCGGGCGGCCTACTTTGTGGGAATTCCGCTGGGAATCGTGTAATCGCCATTTATGTAACGTGTTATCCCAATAAAAAAGATGGCGGTACATACGGGAAGTAAGGTGGACTTGCCGGACTGATTCTTCTGATTGTAAGTATCTGTTCTCTGGTCGCCTACCTGAATTTTGGAAATGTCATGTTTCCAAGAAAATCTCCTCTGGGCATGGCTCTGCTGGCAGTAGGAATTTGGGGCTGGCCGCGCTGGTTATTTATGAGTACCGGGCGGAGAATCCGGTGATTTCCGTAAAACTGTTCCGGTTTAAGGAATTTCGATCGCATGGATCTGCCACCCTCTTTACCATGTATGTGGTGACAGCCAGCGCCCATTGTGCTGTTCGCCCAGAATGTCATGAATGTGTCCGCCACTGTCAGCTCTAACCCCTGAGCATGCCGCAGACAATCTGCAGCGCGGTGCTCGCATCCTTCGTGGGAATGTTTATCGCAAAAAGCAGGGAAGAACTATCGGACCGCCTACATGATTATGGGACTGGGCGAGCCATTCCGCTGTTAGTATGGGCATTTTTCTTTAAACCGGATTCTTCCGTACTGGTAATCTATGGAATGACGCTGCTGGGCGGTGTGGCCTACGCCTGTGACCAGGTAATCAACACGCCGTTTCCTCCAGACGACGATGCCGAAGGAAAACTACGGCGCGGCCCAGATGATCGCCTTTGCGGGATCCGCCGGCGGAACGATCTGCGGCGCGGTTGCCGGAGCATTCTTAAACAGCGGCGCCCCCTATGGAGCAGTCACCAGCAGGATCTATCTGGTATTCGGAATCTGTCTTGCCGTGGTATTTGCAATCGGCCTTTGGGCGTGAAAAATCAGGAGGAATGAAGATCTGTATAATTAGTAAAAGGTCTGGCGCTATTTTTGCCAGACCTTTTTCATTACAGTTCATTTAG
>VOFI01001994.1_pt1 | contig 26603 bp, 44 predicted proteins | sample 5384131 | NCBI WGS metagenome assembly VOFI01 (sample SAMN12384728, study PRJNA508395) | human gut metagenome | isolation source: healthy gut H | host: Homo sapiens | reverse complement strand
TTGCCGGAAATGCACCGGAAGTCCGGAAAGAGGAGACCGGAGGGGCTGAAAATGAATAAATGGATCTTGTCGGGGGACTGGCGGCATTTCTGGCCGCCGGACTCCCGTGGACGCTTCCTACGGCGCCTTATGCGCCGGGGATCCGTCCTTTCTGAACAGTGGGCTTTTTATAATGACGGGACCTTTTCCATTGAAGAGGAGAAGAACCGGTATGCGGTCTACGACGACCCCTTTGGACAGCCATGGGCGCCCCGGGGACTGGCACTTTGAGGAGCCGGAGCTTTTAGGCATGCTGGTCCAGGTGGAGCGGATCGGGCAGCGGCCGGGATCGATGTGGGGATGGCCGATGCCTGGGCCTCCTACGGAGAGGGAAAGCGGGACGTGGTGGTGGCCGTCATTGATACCGGAGTGGATATTTCCCATGAGGATCTGGCGGGAGCTATCTGGGTCAATGAGGATGAGATCCCGGAAACGGCCTGGATGACGACGGAAAACGGATACGCGGACGATGTGAACGGCTGAATTTTTACCATAACAATAACCAGATCTATAATGGCTCCGAGGACAGCCACGGCACTCACGGGGCCGGTACCATCCGGGCGTCCTCCGGCAATGGTGTTGGGATCTCTGGGATGATCCCGGGGACCGGGTGAAGCTCATGCCGGTGAAGGCTCTGGGAGGCAGGGACGGTGAAGGAAATACAGCGGCTCTCATCAAGGCCATCCGCTATGCGGAGGACAACGGAGCTTCGATCTGCAATCTGAGCCTTACTTCTCCTACCAATGACCAGGCCCTGTACTGCGCCATCCGGGATTCCTCCATGCTTTTTTGTGGCAGCAGCGGGAAACGACGGGAAGGATATCGACAGGACGCCGGTCTATCCGGCCTCCTATGAGCTGGACAATGTGATCTCCGCAGCCAATATATCCTGCGGGGGAGAACTCCACGAAAGCTCCAACTACGGCGTGGGATCGGTGGACCTGGCTGCGCCGGGAAGCTATATCTTAAGTACCACGCCGGGAAACACATACAGCAGGAACCTCCATGGCGGCTCCCATGGTCACCGGGGCGGCGGCCATGGTCTGGTCCCATTTTGAAGGCATCAGGGCGGCGGAGGTGAAGGAGATCCTTTGGCTCCATGACCATGACCGGCAGGTTGCGTCTTTCCAGCTCACGATACAGCTGCTCTGCGCCCTGGTTGTGCCAGTCGAGGTAAGTTGAGCTGAATCTGTACAAAATCCCAGGTATAATCATTCAAAAATCTGGGTGAACACCTGATAGGTGTCATGGAAGGAAAAAGCCCAGGTGTTTGATTTTGCCTTCCTGCTTCAGCTGCTGCAAAAAATTCCACGCAGTGCAGGTCCTTTACCTTTTTATAGTGGTTGCGGTTGAGGCTGTGTACCAGATAGAAATCGATGTAGTCAGTCTTCAAGGTTTTGAGCTGATTGTAGAAGCGAGCTTTCATGTCCTCTTCGTCGCTGCACAGCCAGATGCTCATTTTATCTGCGATCAGATAGCTGTCCCTCGGATATGGCTCAAACGCCTTGCCAAAGATTTTTTCCGATTCTCCCTTGTGGTAGACCATCGCGGTGTCGAAATAGTTGATGCCCATTTCGTACGCTTTTCTCAGCAGCTGCACCGCTGCATCCACGTCCACCTCATCGCCGTTTTCGGAAAACGCATTCCTCCGTAACCCAGACGGGAGATTTCCTTTCCCAAAGCAGGAATCATTCTGCGATCGATCATTTTCTATCCTCTCCTTTCATGGTCCGATTCCTGTCCGCGCGACAGGAATTTTGTATTTTTATACTACCACAAAACGCTGCTGTGTAAACCCCCTCTGTCAAACTTTTCAAATCCCTTTCGTATGCCCATTGAATGTAAACAAACCAAAAAAATTTATCCTATCATCAGACCTCTTGCGCCGATAAACGATTGACCTTTTTATGACAGTTGGTTTAAAATAAAAATGGTATTCTTCTGCCATTCGGCAGAGCAAATCTTACTTTTTGGAAAGGTCGTGCCCTTTATGATAAAGATTTCCCCTTCGATTTTGTCCGCAGATTTTTCTCAGCTGGGTCAGGAAGCCCGCAAAATGCAGCAGGCAGGCGCTCCGGGCTGCACATCGATGTCATGGACGGACATTTTGTTCCCAACATCTCCTTCGGCGCACCGGTTATGAAGTGCATCCGCAAGGATTTTGACGGCATCTTCGACGTACACCTGATGATTAGCGAGCCGCTGCGCTATGCCAAAGACTTTGCCAAAGCAGGGGCAGACATCATCACCTTCCACCTTGAATCGACAGCGACCCGATGCCACCATCCAGGAAATCCATCAGCTGGGCTGCAAAGCCGGCATTCCATCAAAGCCGAACACCCCGGCAGAGCTGGTTAAACCCTACCTCGACCAGGTGGAGATGGTGCTGGTGATGACCGTAGAGCCGGGATTCGGCGGACAGAAATTTATGACCGACATGATGGACAAGGTGCGCTCCATCCGCAGCTGGACTGAGCAGAGACGCGATTGACCTCCAGGTGGACGGCGGTGTCAACCAGAAACCGCAAAACCTGCATCGAAGCCGGAGCCAAATGTTTTGGTGCCGGTTCCTACCTCTTCTCGAAAGAGATTACGCCGCAGCCATGCGCACCCTGCTGCCGGCTGACTAAGGCTTTTTCTGTACAGGACCCTTTAGCCGGAACGCCCAAAGCTTTCTGCAATGCGCTCCACCGCCTTTTTTCTGCACCAAACAAACAAACCGCAGCTGGCAGCACCCCCGCGCCAGCAGCGGGTGCTTGGCCTTTTGTGCATATTCCAGCAGGATGCACTCCGCTTTTTTTCTCCCATGTGGACGGCAGATTCAAACTCAAACAATAAAAGCTGCTCGACCTTCTTTCCCTGTCATTGCGTACAGACTGCTTTCCATCGGGAACTCTCTCGTCCGGCGGCACAACTGCCGATGCAGGCAGATACACCCTTGTATCATCTGCAAAGGCCACACCTGCCGCTGCCCCCTTGCCGCTGCACCTCCAGGCCTTGTCAGGGTAGTCCTTTTTTTGGGATAGACCGTCCGCTGCTCACCGCTCCCGCCGGAGCAGGCGGCTTAAATTCACAAACCTTTTGAAAGCTGTGCTGCTTCCTTTTGGCTCAGCAGCATCCGAACGGTATCACGATCCACAAAAACTGCATGGCTGCATCCTCCTTTGCACACTGTCTTCACCCCTTGCCTTGTATTTATCGAAAGGAGTTTTTTCTTTCATGTCATTTTTTCATTGGCTGACGACCGGTTCCTCCAACGGCATCCTTTTTTGGAGCAAGAGAAGGAACCTGCCATTTCAAGCCTTTTTCTGCCGTTTTACAGCGCCACTACCCTGCAAGCGCCGACATTTGAACACGGCTGCGACCTGTCCCGTCCGCTCAGCTGGCAGCAGCTGGCTGACATTGCCCGCCGCGCCAATATCATCGACGAACACGACGGCAAGCCGCTGGCGGATAAGATTGAACAGTCCGCCCGGCAGAAAATCACCACCATCTGCATTGATGCTATCGACGACGAGCCGTATGTTTCCAGCCAGATCAATCCCATGCTCTTCTGCCGCAACCAGATTGTCCAATCGGCAAACTGGCTGGCTTCTGCGCTGGAAGCAACCGACCGCTTCGTCGCTGTATATAAAAATATGTCGCTGACAGACATAAGAATTCCATCCTTCATCGAATCGGTGGAGGTACGCCAGATGTCGGGACGTTACCCGATGGAAACCCGCGCCTTCCGCAGTCTGGGCAAACAGACCTTTATCGCCGGAGCCGCTTCTCTGCTGCATCTGCACCGCGCCATCACCGAGGGCAGGGTCCAGACAACCTCCCTTTGTCACCGTTGCCGGAAACTGCGTAACCAACCCGCGTAACTTTGAGGTCAGCATCGGGACCCCGGTTTCCTCTTTACTTGAGCGCAGCGGTCTGCTGCCAGGGAGCCGTCCTACATCCTGGAGGGCGGAGCAATGCACGGCATCCGCATCAGCGACCCTGACCACACCCTCATCCGCGCCAGCACCAGCTCCATCCTCGCCTTTCGCGTGGACCGTCAGGGAGCAGCTGTACAGCTGCATCGGCTGCGGACGCTGTGTCGAGGCGTGCCCATCGGGACTCAACCCGCACAAGCTGTACCAGTGTATCACCACCAACCATTCGCAAAAAGCGATCTCCCTTGGGCTGCACAGCTGCATCGGCTGCTCCAGCTGCAGCTACATCTGTCCTTCCCGGCTGGACCTTGCGCACACCATCATCGGTGCCAAAGACCGGCTTACCGGCGAAAGCAAGCAGTAGACTGCCTTGCTTTCAGCCTTTTTTTGAAAGGAGACTTTCGATTTGAATTCATCACTACACCACGCACCCTACATCCGGCACCCCAATCCTGCCGCACCATCATGGGCGACACTCTGATTTCGTTGCTGCCGCTGTACTTTATGTCCTATTTCTACTACGGTCCCCGCGTACTGGTGATTGGCGCGGTCGCTGTTCTGACCTGCCTTGCTGCCGACTGGCTGTGCAGCTACCTGACCTATCGTCGGGTCAACCTGCGCGATTTGAGCGCAGCGGTCACCGGTGTCATCATCTCGATGTTGATGCCGCCTGCCATCGACCTGACGGTCATTGTGGTCGCCTCGCTGTTTGCCATCCTGGTGTGCAAGGCGCCCTTTGGCGGAACCGGTCACAACATCTTTAATCCGGCAGCAGCAGGTGTCGCCTTTGCCATCATCTGTTGGAATCCCCAGATGATGTTTGCCTACACCCAGCCGCTGCAAAGGCTGCCTGTCACCATCGACCAGACGGTCACCCTGCTTTCAGGGGTCCCACTGCCACGCTGAAATTGGGCGGCATCCCCCGACTGGGCTTGACCGAGCTTTTCCTGGGCAATTTCCCCGGTCCGCTCGGCTCCACCTACACTTTTGATTATCTTTGCCGGTCTGGTCTATCTGATTGCCCGCAACCTTGCAAAGTGGTACACCACCCTCAGCTTCCTGCTGCCGATTGCCGTCCTTTCTGCCATCAACCATCCGTATGGTGTCAGCCCTCTGGAATCGATTGCCAACGAAGTCTTTGCCGGTTCCCTCTTCTTTGTCGCAGTGTACATCATCAACGACCCGGTCACCACCCCCAAGTACCGCATCGCGCGGGTCATCTACGGTCTGTGTGCCGGACTGCTGACAATGGTCTTCCGCTACTACAGTCCTCTGGAATTCAGCGCTGTCTTTGCTGTACTGCTGATGAACGCATTGGCTCCGGCATTCGATACCCTGTGTGAATTCCTCATTCCCTGGATGAACCAGCAGGAACAGCTGCCGGACAACCGCACCGAACAAGGAGGCAAGCAAGGATGAATCTAACCTATGTCCGTAAATATCAGCGCTTTTTGCGCAAGACGCAGGGCATCTTCTATAAAAATCCCCTGCTGAGTCTGGGACTTGCTCTGCCGCTGGTGGTCATCCCTTCCTACGGATTGACCGGCACCACCGCTATTTCGGCAGTTATGCTCGTCTGCTTTATTCCCACCGTCTTGATTGCCAGCCTGCTGCGCAAAAAGGTCCCGCAGCCCTGGCGCGCGGTTTTGTACCCGCTGATTTCCTGCCTGCTGCTGATTCCATCGCGCATGATGGTGAAAAACGTATCGCCTTTGATCTTTGATTCGCTGGGTGTTTACTTTTCCCCTGATCTGCGTCAACTCGTTGCTTATCTACACAGTGGAAAAGGTGCAGCTGCAAAAGCCGTCACAGGCGCTCGGCTTTGCCCTGCGTCAGTGGCTGGGTGCAACGCTGGTCGCCTTTGTCTGCGGCGCTATCCGCGAGCTTTCTGCCACCGGCAGCCTTTGGGGATTCCCCGTTTTGCAAAATACGCCCCGCATCCCCACTGCGCAGATGGCCTTGGGAGGATTTTTTGCTCCTTGGCTTTTGCCGCCTTCTGCCGGCTGGTCCACCGCGTCGTCCTGTATTTTTACCATGAAAGCCGGCGAGAACGCCGCACAAGCATCTGCACCGCAGGGAGGTGAGCAGAGATGATTTACTTAACCGAAGTGATGGCGGCTTTTCTGACCGCATTTGATCTAGAAAACCTGCTGTTCACCCGCGCTGTCGACATCACGGGACTGTATGAAAAGCGCTCGCTGCGCCAGCTGCTCACCGTCGGCGGTCTGCTGACGCTGGTCACAGCGCTCTCCTCGATTCCCGCTTATCTGTTTAATGCCTTTTTCCGTGCAAAGGTGCTGTACACCGGACTGAAAATCGGTTTTCTGCCGCTGACCAGCCTCTCCACCCTGGGGATGCTGCTGATTAACGGCGCTGTGATGCTGCTGGTCTATTATCTGGTCAAACACCTGCGCCCACAGCTGTTTATGCAGGTCAAGGACGCGCTTTTACCCTTCTATGGCATCAACAGCGTTGCACCCAGGCAGCCTGCTGATTGCCTCGCGCATGAGCACCACCTCCCAGTTTTTTTCTCCTTCTTTGGCTACTGTCTGGGTGCGGGAGTAGGCTTTACCGCCGCTCTGTTGATTCTTTTTGGTCGGTGCGCAGCCGCCTGTCCCTCACCCGCATTCCCAAAATCTTCCGCGGGTTCCCCCATCACCTTCTTGTGCCTTGGCATCCTGTCCTTTGGCGCTGTTCGGTCTGTTGGGCAACCAGCTTCCCGCTTAAATCACCACTTTGTTTAGGGAGGATTCCGTAAATGGCAAGACCTTATAAAATCAAACGTCACAAGAGGATCTGCCGGCGGTCGGCAGGTAGCATCCTTGCGCGGGCAGCCGCGATTATTGCTGCTGTTGCCGTCCTGTTTGGGCTTGGGCTGGGCATTATATGGTCCTGTCAGCGATTGGATTTCACAAAAAGCAGAATGGACCCACCGAGCAACAGGAGATGGTCCCCGGCGTTTCTGAGCCTGCTGCACAGCCGCAGCAACAGGGAGGCTGCCCCCACCGGCTGACGAGCCGGAAAACCGTCCGAGCCGTCCGAGCTGACCGCCTCCAAAACCGCCTACCTGGATAACCAGACGGTCGCAGACCCACAGGCGTTTTCCCAAGCCCTTCAGCAGGCAGTTGAGCAGGGATATGACAGCATCCTGTTCGACTTAAAATCGCAGGACGGCACGGTGCATTATTCCATCGACTACAATGAGACGGTGAATGCCCGCGTGACTGCCGAGCATCCCATCGACCTGCAACAGACTGCCCAACAGATTTTGGATGCGGGACTGATGCCGGTCGCCTCCATCTATACCTTCCACGACAACATCTACCCGCTGGCGGACAACAGCGCCTCCACCTATTATATGGACTCGGATGTACTGTGGGTGGACGATGCCCCCCGACAAAGGCGGCAAACCTTGGATTGACCCGTTCGCCCAGTCGGGTCAGGATTATATCCGCCACATCATTGACGATGCCATCAAGGCAGGCTTCAGAAAATCATCCTGCAGGAGGTCCAGTTCCCGGAAGGCTACTCGCTGGACATGATTGACTACGGCGCACACGCCTCGGACGACAAGCACGCCTTCCTGGCGCAATATATCGAACAGATGACCGCATACGCTGCCGAGCAGGGGTGTCGAGCTGTCTGCCATGTTCCCTTCTTCCCGCCTGCTGGGTGCAAATACCGCCATGTACTTTGGCGACCCGGCTGCTTTAGTGGGTGAGCGTGCGGTGGCAGACCTGCGCATCCAGAGCTTTGGCAACGGCTTCACCACCGAAGCGGTGTCCATCCCGAATCCGGCTGATAACCCGGAAAACACCCTGCAAACTGCCAGTGCAGCTTTGGTGCAGAAGATGGACGGCTGTCAGCTGACCGCCGTCATCGACGCAGAGGGACTGACGCAGGAACAGCTGAATGCCCGCATCCGACTGCTGGAGCAAAACGGCATCTCCGCCTGCATCGTGGCTTCCCCCGCTCTTTCTTAATCAATATTTAAAAAAGCGCAAAGAGGCTAAGGAAAATTTCCTTAGCCTCTTTCCTTATTTTACAGCAGGAAGACACTCGAGCGCTTCCTCCTGACAGTTTTATCCTATGCGCTCTCCTCCTCTTTCGGAAGGTCGTCCGATATTGTCAAAGATCGGTTCACCCTTCTGTCGACGCTTTCCAGAAGAAACAGCTGGGCAGCTGCACGCTTGTGCAGCTGCCCAGCTGTTTTATAGAAGATGTTCTTTTTAGTAGTTCTGGGCTCTCAGCTCAAAGTATGCCTTTGATGTGCAGACCGGACAAACCTCCGGTGCTTCCTCTCCAAAGTGGATGTGTCCGCAGTTGCGGCAGATCCAAGCTTGTTTGCCTTCACGGTTAAATACCTTGCCCTCTTCGATGTTTTTGCACAGTGCCAGGTATCTTGCTTCATGCTCCTTCTCGATTTCGCCTACCATCTCAAACAGCTTTGCGATGTGGTCAAAGCCTTCTTCTCTGGCTTCCTTTGCAAAGGTCGCATACATATCGGTCCACTCATAGTTTTCACCGGCAGCCGCATCCTTGAGGTTGTCTACAGTTTTGCCGATACCGCCGTTGAGCAGCTTGAACCACATCTTTTGCGTGTTCCTTTTCGTTGTTGGCAGTTTCGGTGAAGAGCTGCAATCTGCTCAAAGCCTTCTTTTTTTTTTGCCTGAGAAGCATAGAAGGTATATTTGTTTCTTGCCTGAGATTCACCTGCAAATGCAGTCTGAAGATTCTGTTCTGTTTTAGTACCTTTTTAAATTCATACTCTAAATCCGCCTTTCTTCTTAAAATTGTGCTTTTATGTTTATTTTTTCTTCCTGATGATTTTGTTTGCAACGGTCGCAAATTCCCCCAGGCTCGAACCTGGACTTCGTCGATGGTTGCACCTGAGCGTTCGAACGCCTGTTTGAGCTGCGCGGTTTCCCTTTCCACCTGACATTCCAAGTCAAACACTCCCCCACAGGAGGAGCAGATCAGATGTGGGTGCGCTGTTACCACGGCATCGAATCGATCGGCGCCCATGCCGGTGTAAATCCTGTGCAACAAACCCATTTCCACCAGCAAATTTAAATTGCGGTAAACGGTGCCCAAGCTGATGTCCGGGAGCTGCCGGCGAACCAGGAGGTAAACCTCCTCTGCGTTCGGATGACTGTGGGAATCTTTGACTGCCTGATACACCAGCGTCCTTTGTCGGGAGTTTCTTCTGATTGTTGTCATATTCCGCTCCTTAATAGTAATGATTCTTGTTACTGACTATAATATATCATTTTCTTTTCTGCCTGTCAAGTCTGTTTCCTTCTTTTCATCTATTTGCTTAATGAAATCTCCTCATTTTTATAGAAAACAGCAACACTCCCTCTGTTGCCGTCGTATTATCCTCTTGAAAATTGACCTTTGCTGCAAAACTGCTATTCTGTGAGCAGATTATTTTTTCACATCCATTCACCTTGACGGGAGGTCTTATCTTTGAAAAAAACCATCCTATATCTGCACGGCAAGGGCGGAAGCGCCTGTGAGGTCGAGAGCAGTACGCCAAAACTGTCCCGATTTCTACCTGCACGGCGTCGATTATCAAGGCTCTCTCCCCTGGCTTGTGCAGGAGCAAATTGTATCCGACTACCGCATCCTGCGCCCGCGAGTATGATTCCGTCATCCTGCTTGCCAACAGCATCGGCGCCTACTTTGCCATGCACACCCTGCAAAACTGCGACATCCAAAAAGCCCTGCTGATTTCTCCCATCCTGGATATGGAGCAGCTGATTCTGACATGATGGGTTGGGCAAAAAAGGTGTCCGAGCAGGAGCTTGCCCAAAAGGGAGAGATTCCCACCGACTTTGGCGAAACCCTTTCCTGGAAATATCTCTGCTTTGTGCGGGAGCATCCCATCGACTGGAAGGTCCCCACCGAGATTTTATACGCAGAGCATGACCATTTTGACCTCGCTGCAAACGGTCACCCGCTTTGCAGAGACCCACAACGCACACCTGACCATACTGGAAGGCGGCGAGCACTGGTTCCACACCGAAAGCCAGCTTGCCTTTTTGGACCGCTGGATGCAGCAGGCACTGGGGTCCGACCGATAAAAGCAGTCTGCCAAAGCCCTCGTAAGCGGCTTCACTTTCTCCCTGTTTTCCGATTGCACAATCAAAATTCCCATGCTTTTTCTTTTTATGCAAAGCGGAAAAATTGTTGCTTCATTGTTATTTTTTGCCAAAAAAATTGACAACTGACGTTTTGCGCTGTATTTTAGGTGAGGTCAAAATCCTCTGCCGCAGAGGAAACGCTTGTAATCTAAAAACAGAGAGGGACAAACCATGAACAAACGCATGAATCTCTTTGCCCTGACCTGGCCGATTTTCATTGAAAATGTGCTGTTCATGCTGCTGGGTTTCATCGACATCTTTGTACTAAGCCGCTATAACGATGTCGCTGCCAGTGCAGTCAGCGCAGCCAACCAGATCATTTCCATCTGCAACCTGGTGTTCAGCATCATCTCCGGCGCAACTGCCATCCTGATTTCCCAAAGCCTGGGCGCACAAAAACGTGAGAGCGCCTCACAGATTGCTGCGCTGTCGCTGCTGTTCAGCACCGTCATCGGGCTTGTCATTTCCGCTTTGATTGCCCTGTTTCACCGTCCTCTGCTGGCTGCATTGGGCGCACAGGGCGAGATTTTGGAGTACGGCTGCGAATATCTGCTGATTGTCGGCGGCTTCATCTTCACACAATCACTGCTCAACTCGGTCACTGCCATCCTGCGCAGCCACGGACACACCCGCATCTCGATGTACGTCACCGCCATCATGAACCTGCTCAATGCTGTGCTGGACACCGCTTTTGTGCTTGGTCTGTTTGGATTGCCTTCGCTGGGCGTGCGTGGCGTTGCCATTGCCACCACCCTTGCCCGTGTAGTCGGTGTTGCTATCCTCTGTGTGATGCTGTTCCGCCATGTCGAGCCGCTGTCCATCTTTTTCGCTGCTGCGTCCTTTTCCCGCGCGAGGAGGGCAAAAAAAAATCTGCTGGTGGGTCTGCCCTCTGCCTTTGAAAGCATCAATTACAACGTTGCGCAGCTGGTGGTCACCGGCATCATCTTCGCTTTTTATCCGACAGCGATTTTATCACCAAGACCTATTTTTCCAACATTGTCATCTTCTTTTTATGTCTTTTCCAATTCCATCGCGCAGGGCGCACAGATTCTGGTCGGTTATCACATGGGCAACGGTGAGCCGGACCAGGCAGACCGCGTCTGTATGCGCTCGCTGCGCATCTCACTGGTGATTTCCATGGCAATCAGCATCGGCGCGCTGTTTATCCGCCGCCAGCTGATGATGATTTTCACCAACGACCCGGTCATCGTGCAGGCGGGAGCGGCGCTGTTTTTCATCGACCTGTTTGTGGAATTCGGACGCACCTTCAACATTGTGGTCATCAACGGTCTGCGCGGAGCCGGTGACACCGTCTATCCGTCGGTGGTCGCTGTGTTTTCCATGTGGCTGGTTTCCACCCTGGGCAGTTTTTATCCTTGCCGTTCCGATGGGATTAGGACTGCGAGGCATTTGGATTGCCTTTGCTGCGGACGAATGTTTGCGCGGACTGCTGATGCAGCTGCGCTGGAAAAGCGGAAAATGGCGCAGCAAAGAGCCTGTATTCCCGCTCCGGGGATGCTAAAGCCGCCAATGAAGACCCGACTGTTTCCGCGCTCTCTTAGTCAGTTTTCATAAATTTCGAAAAACACCCCTTTTATCCGCATTTTTGCTCTTGACAGCACAGGTTTCCTTCGATATAATAAAAAGCTGTCAATTCCATAGACAGCAGGTGCAAATGCACGAGCATTGCTTAAAGTAAGCCTGCCGAGGAAATGATGAAATAGCATATCTATGACTTTTCATCTGCTCTTTTCCCTCGGTGGTCCCCCACTGGGAGAAAAGAGCTTTTAAGTTTTCGGGTCATCTGAGTATCTCCTTCCGCTTTGCGGGCAGAGCGCTCAGGGCGGCGATTTGCATCAATCCGCACCGCATCTTTTTTGCGGACAAGCATTTTTCAGGAGGTGAACTGATTTGCCAAACGAAAGGTTTTACTCGAAAAACAGCAGTATGTTGCTGAGCTCAAAGAGAAACTCACCAACTCTGCTGCCGGTGTCATCGTTGATTACAAGGGCATCACTGTTGCCGATGATACCAAACTTCGTAAAGAACTGCGTGAAGCTGGCGTTGAGTACCGTGTTGTTAAAAACACCATGCTCCGTCTGGCACTGAAAGATACTCCATACGAGGAGATTTCCAACGTGCTGGAAAACACCACCGCTCTGGCTCTTTCCCACGAAGATCCGATCATCGCTGCAAAAGATCATCTGCAAGTACATTGAGTCTTCCAAGAGCAGCTACGCTGTAAAAGCTGGTTTTGCTGACGGTAAGCCAATGGACAAAGCTGGTGTTGAGACTCTGGCTAAGCTGCCTAACAAAGAAGGCCTCATCTCTATGTTGCTCAGCGTTCTTACTGGCAACCTCAGAGGTCTTGCTGTTGCTATCAAAGCAATCGGCGAGAAGAAGGAAGAGGAATCCGGCGCTCCTGCTGTTGAGTCCGCTGCTCAGGAAGAAGCTCCTGCTGCAGAATAATCCCAATCTGTGCGGAGTCCTTTAACGGTCCCGCCGCTACACTTTATTGAAGTTATGGAGGTACTATCATGGCTTCTGAGAAAGTTTTAGCATTTGTTGAGAATGTTAAAGAACTGACTGTTCTTGAGCTTGCTGAGCTCGTAAAAGCACTTGAAGAAGAGTTCGGCGTTTCCGCCGCTGCTCCTGTTGCTGTTGCCGCTGCTCCTGCTGCTGGCGCTGCTGCTGAGGAGAAAACCGAGTTTGACGTTATCCTGAAAAACGCTGGTGCTTCCAAGATGGGCGTAATCAAACTGGTGAAAGAGATTACCGGTCTGGGTCTGAAAGAGGCTAAGGCTCTGGTTGACGAGTGTCCAAAGCCAATCAAAGAGGGCTGCTTCAAAGCTGAGGCTGAGGAAATCAAAGCTAAACTGGAAGAGGCTGGCGCAGAGATCGAACTCAAGTAAGTTCTCTTTGTATAAAAAGCTTACAGTTTTTACCGGATACAGAATCTTCTGTATCCGGTTTTTGTTTGCCTTTTACCAAAGTTTTGTGCTATACTGATTTCGTTCCAACCTATCCATCCCAATCGCACAAAAAGGAGAAAAGCATGACTTCATCATTCCTTCCAATCACCCACGCCGAGGCTTTAGAGCGTGGCTGGGAACAACTTGATTTTGTTTATATCATCGGGGACGCCTATGTGGACCACCCCAGCTTTGGCGCTGCCATCATCTCGCGCGTCATCGAGTCGCTGGGCTTTTCCATCGGCATCATCTCCCAACCGGTCGCTGACCGCGATTACATGGAATTCGGCAAGCCTCGCTACGCTTTTCTGGTCACCGGCGGCAACATCGACTCGATGGTCGCCCACTATACCGCTGCCAAACGCCGCCGCAGCGACGATGCCTACACCCCCGGCGGCAAAGCCGGCAGACGTCCCGACCGCGCCACCATCGTCTACTCCCGCAAACTGCGCCAGCTTTACCCCGATTCCAATATCGTCATCGGTGGTCTGGAGGCTTCGCTGCGCCGCTTCGCCCACTACGACTACTGGGACGATGCGGTGCGCCCTTCCATCCTGCTGGATTCCCAGGCAGACCTGCTGCTGTACGGCATGGGGAAAAGGTCATCACCCAGCTGACCCAGCGCCTGCGCCAGGGAGAAGCACTGAAACCATTCGTGACCTGCGCGGCTGCTGTTACCTGTGCCGTCAGGAAGAAATCCCGCAGGACAGCGTCAGCTGTGCCTCCTTCCACAAGGTTTCCGAAAACAAGGAAAGCTATGCCAAGGCTCATCAAATCCAAAACGAGTGGCAGGACGCTGTCTACGGCAAGATTATTGTACAGAAACAGACCGACACCCCTGTACCTGGTGCAGAACCCGCCGATGCCTTCCCTCACCCGCGAAGAATTGGACGAGGTGTTCGACCTGCCCTTCACCCGCACCTATCACCCGTCCTATGAGGCGATGGGCGGAGTGGATGCTATCAAAGAGGTGGAATTTTCCATCATCCAAAACCGTGGCTGCTTTGGCAACTGCAACTTCTGTGCCATCACCTTCCATCAGGGCAGACAGGTGGTTTCCGCAGCGAGCAGTCCATCCTGCACGAAGCGGAGGAGATGACCCACAATCCGCACTTTAAAGGATACATCCACGATGTCGGCGGACCTACGGCAGACTTCCGCTATCCCTCCTGCAAAAAGCAGCTGAAATACGGTCTGTGCCAAAACAGAAAATGTCTGGCACCCAAGCCCTGCCCGCAGCTGGAGATCGACCACATGGAGTATGTCGAGCTGCTGCGCAAGCTGCGCCGCATCAAAGGGGTCAAAAAGGTGTTTGTCCGCTCGGGCATCCGCTACGACTACCTCAACGCCGACCCCAATCCCACCTTTTTTGCAGGAGCTGGTCAAATACCACATCAGCGGTCAGCTCAAGGTGGCTCCCAGCACTGTGTCAATCATGTTCTGGACAAGATGGGCAAGCCGCACATCCAGGACTTCGACCGCTTCTGCAAGCGCTTCTATGAGGAAACCAAGCGCATCGGCAAGGAGCAGTATCTGGTGCCTTACCTGATGTCCTCCACCCCGGCTGCACCATCGCCGATGCGGTGGAGCTGGCAGTCTACCTCAAGCGCCACCATATGCGCCCGGAACAAGTGCAGGACTTCTACCCAACTCCGGGTACAAACTCCACCTGCATGTTCTATACCGGACTCGACCCGCAGACAATGGAGCCGGTCTATGTTCCAAAAACAGCGGAAGAAAAATTCTATCAGCGCACGCTGCTGCAATACTATAAACCGGAAAACCGCCGCAATGTCATCGAGGCGCTCATCCGCGCTCATCGCGAGGACCTGATCGGCAACGGTCCAAACTGTCTGGTCGCGCCGGACAACGAATACATCCGAACCCACACCCGCCGTCCGGCAGCTTCCTCCGGCAACGCACCTGCCCCGCAAGCCCAACGGCACCGGAGCCAAGCCGCGCAAACCGGTCAGCCGCCGCAAGAGCACTGTGGTCAACCGCGGCGGTGTGCTGACCAATGATACACGCTCCTCCCGCAAGGGAAGATACCGCTAATCTTTCACGGAGGTCACCATGGCAAAACGACGCAAAAAGCAAAACCAATCCCGCCCTTCCCAAATGGGCGGTCACCGTCTTTGCTGTCATCGCTGTTGTATTGAGCATTTTTACCTTCGGCGGCGACCTGATTGGCATTGACACTTCCTTTGCACAGCAGGCGATGGATTTCATCGACCGCATCCTCTACGGCAGTCCGACCGGTCCCACACCCTCGCTGCCGGTCAGCGGTCAGGTCAAGGTCTATATCATCGATGTCGGTCAGTGAAAGCATCCTGGTCACCACCGACCAAAGCTCGCTGCTCATCGACGCCGGTGAAAAATGACAAAGGCGACGAAGTGCTGGAATTTTTAGACCAGCTGGGTCTGGAAAACTGGACTATGTCATCGCCACCCATCCCGATGCCGACCACATCGGCGGCATGGACACGGTGCTGCAAAACATCGAGGTCACCGACGGAGTCTTCTTCGGCTATCTGCCGGACAAGCTGATTCCAACCACCAAAACCTACGAGGACCTGCTGGATGTCATCGAGCAGAAAAACCTGGACCTGTCGCTGCTGCGCGCAGGGGATACGCTCGACCTTGGCAGCGGTGCGGTGCTGTCGGTGCTGGGTCCGGTCACCGAAGAGATTGACAGCAAGAACAACGGCTCGGTCGTCAGCCGACTGGACTTTGGAGAAACCTCCTTCCTCTTTAACGGCGACCAGGAAAAGGAGATGGAAAAGCTGCTGCTGCAAAGCGGAGCCGACCTGGACTGTGATATGATGACGATGGGTCATCATGGCAGCTCCACCTCTTCTACCCAGGAGTATCTGGATGCTGTCACTCCCGAATATGCCTCCATCTCCTGCGGCAAGGGCAACAAGTACAACCACCCACACAAAGGAAACCATCCAGAAGCTTGAGCAGATGGATGTAGAATACTATCGGACCGACCTGTCCGGCAACATCACCTTTACCAGTGATGGAAGCTCCATTTCAGTTCGAACCGAAAAACCATAACAGAAAGCTGGGAATCATCTATGAAAGAATTGATCATCGACCGTTTTGAAGAAGGATACGTTGTCTGTGAAACTCCCGAAGGACAGTTTGATGCCCTGCCCAGAAAAATCTGCCGCCCGAAGCAGAAGAGGGCAGTGTTCTGCTGGTGCAAGACGACGGAACCATCACGGTGGACATCGAAAAGACCCTGCGCCGCCGCGCCGCCAATATGTACAGACTCAAAAATATGCTGTGCAAGCGAAAAGAACAATAACAGCAAAAGGACCGGAGAAGTTTTCTCGGTCCTTTATCTTTCACTATGTCGTTCCCTTGTTGTCGGATGGTGTGCAGTCGTGTCACGGAAGAAAAAGGAAATGGCCCAGACCCCAGCCAACGCAACCAGCGTGTAGACAATGCGGCTGAAGATTGCCGCCTGCCCGCCAAACACAGCTGCCACCAAATCAAATTGGAAAAGCCCTATGCTGCCCCAATTCAACGCACCGATGACTACCAGTGCCAATACCAGTTTATCGATCATTACAACATCTCCTTGCCTTTGTGATTTCAAGACAGAATTATTGTAAACCGACCGGTCCGGTTCTATTCACTCCGATTCTCTCATACTTTTAAAAAGACGATCTTCTGTTCAGATTTTTTGCGATTTTGTGCTGCGCTTTTTACTTTTGTCAAAAAGCTCTGCCATGCAGTTTTGCAGATCCAATGTTCCTTAAATGCCCGCAGCCCTTCCTGTGAAGAGCAGAAGATACAGCTTGCATTCTCCTTCGGCTGATATTTTTTCAGGATAATTCGGTCGTCTTCCGCTGTGATTTCTACCTCGTCCCGAATCTGCATTTTCATCGTGCGCCTTAATTCGATTGGAAGAACGATTCTTCCCCAGCTCATCGATTTTTCTAACAATTCCTGTCGACTTCATCTGACATACACTTCCTTTACATTCCAAGATTCGCCTTTTTACTGATAAATATAAACCATTTATTCCACAATGTCAATCAATATAATTTACATTTTTTGGAAATTTTTAAGAACAATCTCCGCCTCTTGTCGCATGGTATCGAATCCTGTCAAATCTTGTCGAAAAGGGAAGTCTGTTTATGCTTGCCAAATTGGTTGTCCCTTCTGCTCACTTTTCACTGGTTACAGCTATTTTCAACGGAAACATGGAAACAGTTTGCGTCCATCTTCTATCTTCTCCACAAAAAGCGGTGGAATTAACCATTTCTGTTGGCTGCGGCATCTGTTTTTGGAGCGGGAGTGATGGAAGTTATCCGACAATCCGGCTTACTCAAGCCTCTTTCTCGTCTATTCTCCCCTCTGATTTCACTGCTTTTCCCCGGTCTTTCCCTAAATCAGGCAGCTCAAAAACATTTGCTTCAATCTGGCTGCCAATCTGCTGGGTTTAGGCGCTGCCGCTGCTCCTGCTGGTATCCAGGGGAGTTTGTCAGTTGCAGCAAAATACGCTTGACCCTACCTGTGCTTGCGACCACAGCATCTTGCTCATCCTGCTCAATACCGCCTCTCTTCAGCTGATTCCCACCACCGCTGCCATGCTGCGGCTGCAAGCCGGTTCCGGCCTCCGATGGAGATTTTGCCTGCTGTCTGGCTCTCCTCGGTTTCTATCGGTTTTGACCGGCATTGCTGTTGCCAAAGGAATGGCATCTCTCTGTGCCTTGCCGCAGAGGCAAAAAAAGGAGGAAAATGGCATGAGCTTCTTTCCAATCTGGTCGTTCCTGCCCTGCTCTGTCTGGTATTCTTGGTGGCGGTGCTTCGTCGTGTTGACCTGCTGTCTGCTTTTTTCCAAAGGGGTGGAGGACGGTCTGCGGGTGGTGTGGAGATGTTCCCTTCGCTGTTGCTGCTGACCCTGACGGTGGGTGCGCTCTCCTCTTCTTCGGGTGCTGTCCAGCTGCTCTGCCGTGCCCTGCAAGCGCCCGCCAAGGTATTGGGCATCCCGGAGGAGGTTTTGCCGCTGGCTTTGCTGCGTCCTCTGTCCGGCAGCGGCGCTCTGGTCGCCTTCCAGCAGATTCTCTCCCAGTATGGACCGGACAGCTTTGTCGGCAGGGTCGCCAGTGTGCTGATGGGTTCTACCGAAACCACCTTCTACACCATCACCCTTTACTGCTCCGCTGCCAACATCAAAAACAGCCGTTATGCTGCTCCTGCTTCTCTATGCGCCGACCTGATGGGATTTGCTGCCAGTGCCGCCGCTGTCCGTCTGCTGTTGGGGTAAAGCCTGCTATTCCCGTTCTTTTCCTAAAAAGGGAAACAAACGGCAGACTCCAATCGCTGCCCGATGCCTGTATCTGCTGGCAGAAGATGCTGTACTGGTCACAGGCAGCTGCCTCAATCCTTGCGCCCACTGCCGCGCTGCTTGTGTGCTGCGCGCCAGCTTCATCAGGCTGGTGGACACCGGCAAAGAAGCAGTCCGCTTCATCGCCGATAAAATCTGCTTACCGCGCTCGTTCATGCCCAGCACCCGCAAATAGGGCGGCGGCATCGTCTGCATCTGTGCAGGCAACCGCAAAAGGCATTCATCACCAGGCGGCGCACCCGCGCCAGCGGGATAGCGCTTGCTTTTTTGACCGCTGCATACAGCTGCTCCAGCGAGCAGGCTTCCCTGCTTGCCCGATACAGGCGGTTCTCCAAACCCTCCGACAGGTCGGCAAGCTGCGCCATCTCCTTTTGCTCCATCCTTCTCAAAGCAGATAGCACCGCCCGCTCTCCCAGTTGCAGGTCGGCAAGCTGTCCATCCTGCTGCGCTTGTCTGTACAGCTGCCAGACGTTCTGCGGCAGATATTGCTGCGCCTGCTCCCACCTGCCTTCCAGCATCAAACCGCGCAGAAAGCTCGCGCCGAGGCAAATTCTCCCACCGGCTCCCCGTCGTGGGTGTTTCCAATCCGTCCCAACGCCAGCGGCTGGATGTGCGCATCCGGCAGTTTTTCCAGCTGACAGAGGTACTCGATTGCCAGGATGTTGTTCGGCTTTTTTGCAGCAGCAGAGCAGTTTCCTCCCCATACACCGCAGCCACTGCCCGCTCCCTTGCCTTTGCAAAGGTGATACCGGATGGCAGCAGCAGCTGTCGGATGGTCTGGTTGACCTCTTCCTGCTGCAAAGCGGTACAAGCCTGCCGCAGTTGCACAAGGTCGGCGTCCTCTGCTCCAAATGCCAACAAATCTACAAACCCATTGCAGCCGCCAGCTGCACCGCACCAAAAAGCAAAACGCTGTGCACCCGCCAGAGCGTAGCAGACCGGCAGCTCCAGCACTAGGTCCCGCTCCGTTTTGCAGCGCTGCCTGTGCCCGCAGCCGCTTTGGAAAGATGGCGGGTGTGCCTCTCTGGGTAAAGTCCGGGCTCATCACCACTGCCACATGGCTGGCTCCTGCCGCTCGCACCTGCTCAAAGCTGCCACCTGTGTCCCTTGTGAAAGGGATTATATTCTGCTGTGATGACGGCTGTTTTCATTCTTGTAAGCTTCTCCTTCCCTTTTCTTTGTCATTTTATTATCAAATTCTGGCGATTTCTGGGGATGTTTGCCCGATTTTCCGGGTTTTTTAAAAAATATTGCCCGCTTTCCTCAAAAAATCGCTCTTTTTCTCTTGAAAAGTTGATTCAGATATAATAATATAGTAAGTGTATAGGAGTGTCAATCTGCCTTTCCACCCTTTTGCGTGGAAGGCTTTAAAAAAAAACATGGAGGAATTTGATATGAAAAATTCTTGTAATGAACTGCGGAAGCTCCTCTCTGAAATATCAGCTGATTGATATGGAGAACGAGAGCACGTTCTGACAAAAGGTCTGTGTGAGAGAATCGGCATCGAAGGTTCCGTTCTGACCCACAAAGTTCCAGGTAAAGACAACTATGTTGTTGAAACCCCAATGCCAGACCATTCCGTAGCTGTAAAACTGGTTCTGGATGCCCTGACCGACAAAGACCACGGTGTTATCGCTTCCGTTGATGAAATCAATGCTATTGGTCACCGCGTACTCCACGGCGGCACAAAGTTCACAAAATCCATCGTTGTTAACGAAGATGTTAAAGCTGCTATCCGTGAAGGTGCTTCGACCTGGGTCCTCTGCACAACCCTGCAAACCTGATGGGTATATCACTTATCAACTGTTAGCTGACGGTTTTCGGGTGCATACGAAACTCCCGTCTGATTCCTAACAGGAATTAGTCGGGAGTTTTTCTTGTTAACAGAGTTTATATTGGAGGATAACATTATGAAAACATTACTTTCCTGTGAATTTAACATGGACACAGGCTGCGTTGAACTAAGATGTTCTGACGACAGCATGATTTCCATCAACTGCACCGCCGTAGAGGATGAAGTTGCGAATCGTCGTTTCCAGCAGTCTGAACTGGACTGGCTCATCTACAACGATCCGCTGTCTTATGCGGAATTGATTTTGAATGGTTCTGATTGATAACTCTATAAATCTTGACGTGCAAAGGGCATCCATACGAAAGCATGGATGCCCTTTTGTCTTAACTTGTGGTCGGCAAGCATTTTACCCACTTTTCTCCTTATAGACTTCGTGGAGCCTCTGGAGACCAGTGTTTTTATCGAAATCAGCCTTTCGGCGGATGAGAGTCCCCTCCATGGCTATCCGCAGACTGAATACGACCGTCCAGCCCATGAATGACAAACTCGGTGCCTTGGTTTCGGCTGATTTGTCTTCCAGCATTTACTGCCTGTTCCTTAGTGGAATAGTGGCCACTGGAGCGTTGAGCTCCGCCTCGTTTTACGTCCCAGCCACCATTGGGATTGTGAACGACATGATGAGTAGAACGAGCCATGCGATTACCCCCCCCTGTGTGCCTTAGGACAGCAGATTGCACAACCGTCCGCATCGAGATAGATTTTCTTTCGCATGAGCCACTGCCTCAACCTCGCTTTCAAAGTAGCCCACATACTGTGCGCTACGGATGCCAAGCTGTTCAGCATGCTCTTTTGTATGGACTTCATGATGAAGGCCAGGATTTAACGTCTGATTGTTGTTAACATAGTAATAATGATACATATAATTTTCCTTTCTGCTTGACCAAACAAGCGATACATGATATTTTGATAGCGTACATATTGCAAATGAGCGGTTAATCTGTGCCAGCAGATTGCCGCTCTTTTATTTGTACATAAGACACCACCTCCTTAAAAGGCATCGGAAATTCACCTGTTCACGGCTTCCGTTGGGCCGGTGAATTTCTCTTTTTCTGATGGTTCCATTATACAGCTATTTCTTCTATATGAAAAAAATTAAGATGTTCGTTGTTTGGTGGCAAAATTAAAAAATATAAGATAATAATTGAAATCATTTGATTTTTGGTGGCAAATATTGTATAATGAAATAAGATAGGAGGAGTGTGCCTTGGGAAAAAAAGCTATACACAAAAGAAAACATCTCCAAAGCCGAAACCGAATGGCTGGGCATACCCGAACTTGTGGTATTAAAAACAAACAGGGATGATGTTGGTTTAGAAGTTGTACATCGTAGATACTTTGAGGATGAAAAATTGCTCTGCCCTGCTTGTCGTTCCTCGAGAACACGCTGCTCTAAAATTGTGGATCGAAAACTCAAGGATTTATTGTGGCTTGACGAGGACCACAAGACATTTCAAATAATCAGCCTACTTTTTTTCATCAGCGTTATATGCGCTGTGATAGTTGCGGGCAAAGCGTTTTCCCTGAGCCTACAGAATTTGGAGAAAAAGGGATGCAAATTCACAAACCGGCTATCAGATGCCTTGGCAGACGGGACCTTTCAATTTTCATATAAAAAAGTATGCCAGCATTACGGTGTTCCAGCTTCTACTGCTTCAGTGGGTGAAGTAATGAGACGCAGAATCCAATATAGGGAGTCATTGTTGCCCCCGTCAGAACACCGCATATCATTAGCATTGTCGAGGTGGTGTTTTTTGGGGAGTTCTATCCCGCTGTTTTAGGAATTTGGGATGGTGAGGTTTATTGCCTGGATATTTTACGAGATTCATCTGAGGAAACCTGTGGTGCATTTCTGAAAACATTGGATGCTAACCAAGTTGAAACTATATATGTAGACCCAGTCGATAGCTTATTTAATGCTGTGAATCAGTACTTTCCAATGGCTTCAATTGTGGTGACTGATGAGGCGATTCAGCGATATGCCAGAAACGCTATGCTTGATATTATCCATTCCGACGGAAAGCGATTTCCGGTAGTTCATAAAGACCGGCGATTGACGGTACTCCACAAAGACCTGGATGATAGAACTGTCGTTCCCAGAATTAAGGAAGGGATGAAGAGTAGACCGAGGTTACAACGGGCTTACAATCACCATCAGAGATTGTTGGAGCTTATGGAAACCAAGTGGTCGATGGAAGATCTCCGAACATGGGCAGACCAGATTCCGACAGAGGTAGATGAGTTTTTGGCAGTTGGTGATATTATTGATATCTTTGGCGAGCAATTAAGCGGATTTTTTGACACTGGGCGAGAAGCCACCCAACAATTATCAGTTTGCGGTGCAAGGCATCTGTGACGCTATCAAGGGATATGCCGCACTGCATTTTCGATGTGATGCGTGGTCGCTGCATCTTCTCTATAACTCACGACACCATGGAGGAAAACGGAGAACTGTGGCGATACGGCATTAAGTCAAGTCGTTTAACCGAGAAAATCAATGAGATCTCAGCCAATATTAGGGAGGAACGAGATTATGGATACCAATGAAAAGATCAAAATAGTCGGTACAAACATTCAAGAAAAAGCAAATCTGATATGGAATGTGGCGAACAGTCTATTTGGAGCATATAAGCCTCATGAATATGGTCTGGTTATTTTTGCCCATGGTCGTGATTAAGCGTTTTCATGACTGCTTACTCCCGACCAGAGAGAAAAGTGCTGGCCACTTATGAAAAGGTGAAACAGTTAGCTGTCAAAGATGGTTTTTTGCGTACTGCATCTGGCTATCGTTTTTACAATACCAGCCAGTACACCTTTGAGCGACTGAAAGCTGACCCAGAGAATATTAAGACCAATTTCGAGGCTTACATCAACGGCTTCTCCGATAATGTTATCGACATTCTGGCGAATATGGGCTTCTTTACGCAAATCGAGCGTATGGCGGATGCGGGAGTTCTGTATCAGGTTATCAGCGACTTTACTGCTGACAATGCAGATATGAATCCGGAGAAAATTTCTGCAATTGATATGGGTTATGTCTTCGAAAACCTTGTTCAGCGTTTTTCTGAGAGTTATGATGAAGAAGCAGGGGCACACTTCACCAGCCGTGACATTATTTATTTGATGTGTGACTTGCTTACCATGAATGCGGATTTTTCCGGTGAGGATGCCCCTGCCAAGACTGTATACGATATGGCGATGGGCACCAGTCAGATGCTTACCTGTATGGAAGAGCGTGTTCATGCCCTTGACAAAGAGGCTGAAATCATTTGTTATGGCCAAGAAATCAACCCGTTTTACTTTTGGTATCGCCAAAGCGGACATGCTGATCCGTGGTGGCGATCCTGAAAAACATGCAGTTCGGTGATACCTTGAATGCGGATAAATTCAAGGGCTATACCTTCGACTACATTATTTCCAATCCTCCATTCGGTATCGATTGGAAGCGTGAAGCGGCTGATGTGGAGAAAGAACACAAACTGGGCGATGCCGGTCGGTTTGACGTTGGCTTACCTCAAAAATCCGATGGACAGATGCTGTTCTTGTTGAATGGCATTGCAAAATTGAAGGACACTGGCAGAATGGCTATTATCCAAAATGGTTCCTCTCTCTTCACAGGAGATGCAGGAAGTGGCCCCAGTGAAATCCGTCGCTATATTATTGAGAATGACTGGTTGGATGCTATTGTTCAGCTTCCCAATGACAGCTTTTATAACACCGGAATTGCAACCTATATCTGGATAGTATCCAAAACAAACCCGAAACACATAGAGAACGCATTTTGCTGATTGATGCCAGCAAGTGCTGTGAGGCACGCAGACGTCCTATCGGTAATAAGCGTGTAGATATTACGGAATCTTGCCGCAATTTGATCACGCAGGCATACAGCGAATATAGAAGTGCAATTTTTACAAAGACCTTAGAAGATAAAAAAACAGTGCTGACTTGCAAAAGCAAAGTGCTTGATGCCATATCGCTTGGCTACAATAAAATTACAGTGGAAAGTCCTGCTTTGGATGACGATGGCAACCCAATTGTAAAAAAAAGGAAAGCCAGTAGCCGATACCTCCAAGCGTGACACTGAAAGTGTTCCACTTGATGAAGATGTGGATGCTTATTTTGCACGGGAAGTTCGCCCTTATCGTCCGGGTGCTTGGATTGACAAAAGCAAGACCAAGGTCGGATATGAGATCCCATTCACTCGTACCTTTCTATGAATACGAGGAACTGGAACCGGCAGCTGATATTGCAAAACGTATTGCGGCCCGTGAAAAAGGTACTGATGGAGAAATTGCAGGCATTATTTGGAAATGGTGGTGGGCAAAATGAGTGAGATTACTACCTATGAAAAAACAAAAAGATAGCGGCATCGAATGGATAGGCAGTATTCCCTCTCACTGGCGTGTCCATACTTTGTATCAACTTGTGACCCAGGTCAAGGAAAAAAACAGCAATCTTCAGGAAAAAGAATCTGTTGTCTTTGAGTTACGGCAAAATCAAACGTAAAGATATTGATTCGCCGGATGGACTTCTTCCTGCGTCTTTTGACGGCTATAATATTATCAAAGATGGGGATATAGTCCTTCGTTTAACAGATTTACAGAACGACCATACAAGCCTTCGGGTAGGTTTGGCCACAGAGCGTGGTATTATTACCTCTGCTTACACAACCTTGCGTCCAATAGACACAAGCAATTCAAAATACTTATACTACCTGCTCCATGCCTTTGACCTGAAAAAGGATTTTACGGTATGGGGTCTGGCGTGCGACAAGGATTAAATTACGCAGAGGTAAAGGAACTTCGTGTCGTGCTTCCGAGTCAAGACGAACAGAATGCTATTGTTTGTTTTCTTGATGAGCAGTGTGGAAAAATCGATTCAATTATTGAAGAAACCAAAAGAGCAATTGAAGAATACAAATGTTGGAAAGCCTCAATGATTCTTTGAAGCTGTTACGAGGGGGAGTTAAACCAGACAGAAAAATGAAAAATGTGATTTGGAATGGATTTCAGAAATTCCATTCACTGGAAAACAGATAGACTTAAGGCGTTATTTGCATTCGGCAAAGGGGCCCTCCCCATTACAAAGGAAAATTTGGTAGATGAAGGAATTCCAGTCGTTAGTTATGGACAAATTCACGAAAATACAACACTGGAACTTCAATTACAGATGTATCATTATTTCGATATGTACCAGAATCTTACATTGAAAGAACCCGGATTCATTGGTACACAAAGGTGATATACTTCGCAGATACATCTGAAGATATCGATGGATGTGGTAATAGTGTATATATTGATAAAGAAATGCCACTTTTGCTGGATATCACACATGTCTATTTTGAAGTCAATCAATCAAGATGATAACAAATATTTGGCGTACCTGTTTAAGTCATCATGTTTGGAGGAGTCAAATAAGAACGAGGCTGGCGTTAAGTTGTTTAGTATCTCTCAAAAAATTCTAAATTTCACAACAGTTATCCTTCCTCCTAAAGAACAGAGCAAGTAGGAAATAACTCGTTTTTTAGATGAAAAATGCAAAACTAATTGATACGTTAATTGAAAATAAGCAAGCCCTGATGATTGATCTGGAAGCCTATAAGCGGTCGCTTATTTATGAATCTGTAACAGGCAAAAGAAAGGTGGTGTGACCATGAACAGAAACAGAAAAAACGCTTTGAAGAATTCATAGAGACCTACCTTGTTTCTGAGGATGGTGGATGGACAAAGGCAACGGATGCTGGTTATTGTAGCGATGAAAGCAAAGATAAGTTTCTGGACATCGTCACCTCTGACTGACTTTCGTAAAAAACACCCAGCCTATGGCATGGAAACGCTTCGAGCGGATGTGTACGATCAACCCGATTCAGCAGTTTTTATAAGGCATTTGAAAATGCCGTCACGCAGGATGGTCTGATTTCTGTTCTGCGTCACGGCTTTAAGCATCGTGGCATCAATTTTCGGGTGTGCTATTTTAAGCCTGAGTCTGAGCTGAACGAGGTGTCCATCACCAACTACCAAAAGAATGTCTGCCAGTGTATTCCGCCAGTGGCACTATTCTAAACGCAACACAAATACAGTTGATATGATGCTGGCTGTCAACGGCATCCCCGTTGTGGCGATTGAACTGAAGAATCAGCTCACAGGGCAGTCGGTGGATGACGCTATGCGTCAGTGGCAATATGACCGCAACCCTAATGAACCAGCATTCGGATTTAATAAGCGTGTTCTCGCATACTTTGCCTGCGACCTCTACAATGTATATATGACTACCCAGCTGAAAGGCCCGGAGACAACTTTTCTTCCTTTCAAT
>VOFI01003594.1_pt1 | contig 26612 bp, 48 predicted proteins | sample 5384131 | NCBI WGS metagenome assembly VOFI01 (sample SAMN12384728, study PRJNA508395) | human gut metagenome | isolation source: healthy gut H | host: Homo sapiens | reverse complement strand
TAATTGAATGCCGTAAAATACTTTGCGACTCCGGAATGGAATTGATGAACGGCGCACATGGCGGTGGGAGGCCACAGCGCGGGCGCGCAGGCTAGGCTACCGCCGCGCTTTTGCTGAAGGATGAGGGTATCCGCTGGCATGTCAGATGCTGGTATACCCGCCCACAGATCTGACCTATGATCCGATCATTTGCTTCCGGAAGATGGGCTGAAGCTGTTTTGTTTCCTGACGGCGGAAGCGGCCATAAATACATATCCCCCTGATAGCAGGAGATGAAGATATGGAGTATGCCCAGCGGTCTTTATCATCTGCGGAAAGGATGAGTTAAAAGCCGGAGGGCATCGCTTATGCGAAGCGGCTGATCGGGTCCGTACCTGTAAAAGTGAAGGAATACCCGCAGGCGCTGCACGGATTTCTGAGGTAAACCGCCCGATTATCGGCGGAGGATGAGCGCCGGACACCGAACAGGAAGCGTACTGCAGGGACCGCGAAATGTATCTGGTGCAGGAGATACGGCCTGCTTCAGGAGGTTTGATCCGTGAGAGGACTTGGGAAAACATGGATAAACAGGTGATACATATATACGGCATCCGGTTCGGGAACTTCTGCTATAGGCAGGTTTATCAGCGATAAATTGGGTTATTTTTTGGATACAGACGATTATTTTGGGAACCGACAAAACTCCCCATACGTTGAAAAGAAACCGCTCTGACAGGCTTTCACACTGATGAAAAAAATGATATTACGTGTCATGACAGGGTGGTTACGGCCTGCCGGCCGATTGGGGAGATGAGCTCATACCTTTCACATTGGCAATTCGCGTGAAACAGATACCGCACACGGATCGTCAAAAGTCAAGCGAGAGAATTTGCAGGATTATAAACCCATCGATTTATCGGGTGGTTTGATATGAGAAAGTACAAACATGATGAATGGCAGAAAAATTGCAGTGCCGCCAGATTTTGCTGGACGGAAGCCTGCCGTTGGAGAAGAACTTTGAGATAATTCGGCAGAATCTTTAAATTTCATCAGTGATTTAGCGCATAAGATGCAAAGTATGCGTCAGCGTCCTTAATCCGCGTTTTCAAATGCTGCAAAACCACACATACTATGCGAGTGAAAAAAGCAATGCAGCGAGACGATTACTAGGAGAGTGAGGATTAATTATATAAAGAACTGGCAAAGAAATATTGGAAAAAGTCGGCGGAGAGAGCAATATCTCCGGGCTCGACCACTGTTTTGACCAGGCTTCGTTTTTAATCTAAAGGATGAGAGCAGAGCCGATACGGAAGCCCTGAAAAAATTAAACGAAGGGTGATGGGCGTTGTGAGCAAAGGCGGCCAGTATCAGGTTGTGATTGGCAGTGATGCGAGCGTTTATAAACCTTTGAGCGAGATGTGTGAGATCAGTACAGAGGGCGGAGCAAAAGAGGATAAGAACGGCAAAAAGTTCCTGGAACGCCTGGTGGACCGCTGTCCGGCATATTCACGCCGATCCTTCCGGCGATCACTGCGGCCGGTATGATCAAGGCCGTGCTGGCGCTGTTTTCAGCCTTTCACTGGCTGGACAAGAGCGGATACATCCACCAGGTGTTAAACTTTATGGCGGACGCGGCGTTCTATTTCCTGCCGATTCTGCTGGCAAATTCCGCGGCAAAAAAGAAATTCAAATGCAATCCTTACCTGGCGATGATGCTCGGTGGAATCCTCCTGCATCCGGATTTTGTGAGCATGGTGGCAGCTTCCAAAGAGAGCGGCGAGGCGATACGCCTGTTTCTGCTGCCGATCACCAATGCGGGCTATTCCTCTTCCGTGGTTCCGATCATACTGATTGTATGGTTCATGTCCTATGTGGAGCCCATAGCGGACCGGATCTCGCCGAAGGCTGTGAAATTCTTTACAAAGCCATTGATTACGATTCTGGTCACCGGAACCGTGGGTCTGGTGGTGATCGGACCCATAGGCACCGTGATCAGCAACCTGATCGGATCCGCGGTGAACGGATTGAATCACTACGTGAGCTGGCTGGTGCCCGCGCTGGGGTCACGGCGCTCTGACCCCGCTCCTGTCATGACCGGAACCCATTACGGCCTCGATCCCCATCGAATCAATAACCGGATGACCATCGGATATGACACGCTGATTTATCCGGGCATGCTGGGATCAAATGTGTGGCTCCAAGGGCGGGCCGCCCTGCGGTGGCATTCAAGAGCAAAAAAGTCGGAAATCAAACGCAGCTGGCTTCCTCCGCCGGCATCACCGCGGTGTGCGGCATTACGGAACCGGCTCTCTACGGCGTGAATCTTAAGTTTAAAACGCCGCTGTATGCATCCATGATCGGCGGCGGTATCGCGGTTTCCCTGATGGGGTTTCAATGAAAAACTATTCCGGCGGATCTCGGGTTTTCTGACTCGAGCTATCTGGGCGGGGATACCCTGCAAACTTTACTTTCGCCTGCCTTGGGCCGCGGTCAGCGTGGTGAGCGCCTTTATTATCTCCTACCTCGCGTTCAGAGATCCTGCCGACGACATAGATGCGGACAGCACGGCGGTTTTCCGGCACGGATGGCGCAGAAGCAGGGAAGCGTAAAGATGCAAACGTTGCTGTGGATACGGAAGACGACGCAGTCAGGAAGGCAGAGGTCCCTTTATCCCCTCTGGAGGGGGAGGTCGTGCTGTTGGGAAGTGAACGATCCTACTTTTGCGGAGAAATACTCGGCAAAGGGCGTTGCTGTCCGGCCTGTCGGAGGCAGGGTATGTCGCCGGCAGACGGAAGGCTGGTATCCGTGTTTGAAACCGGCCATTGCATGGCATGATCACCGATCACGGCGCGGAAGTGCTGGTCCATGTGGGTTTGGACACGGTCAATCTAAAGGGAAAATATTTCACAGTGAAAAGGCGGCCAGGGGATACGGTAAAGGCCGGCGACGTCATACTGAGTTTGATGCGGACGCGATAAAGGCAGAAGGATACGATGTGATCACGCCGGTTGTGATATCCAACCATTTCGGCTATGAGGCAGTGGAAACCATAGCGTCCGCGCATGTGAAGACAGGAGAAGCACTGCTGGAGCTGCGGTAGAAAACGGCGGTACCACCAGGCAGCTATACGCCAGCCGGGTTCATGGTATCCGGCTGCGGAACGGACAGGAGGACAGAATATGCGATTTCCGGAGACTTTTTATGGGGCGGCGCGGTGGCGGCCAACCAGTGTGAAGGGGCATACGATGAGGGCGGCAAGGGTCTGTCAGACAGGATGTGCTGCCCGCAGCGCGCGGAGAACGGACCGAAAGCACCCATACAGGACAATCTGAAACTGAAGGGCATCGATTTTTATCATCGTTATAAAGAGGATATACGCATGTTTGCGGAAATGGGCTTTTAAGGTGCTGCACCTCAATCGCCTGGTCGCGGATCTTCCCCTCGGAGATGAGGAGGAGCCCAACGAGGAGGCCTGCAGTTTTATGACCGACTCTTTTGACGAATGCCATAAGTACGGGATCGAACCGCTGCTCACGATATCCCACTACGAGACGCCGCTGGGGCTGGCACAGAAATACGACGGCTGGAGGAGCAGAAAAAGCTGATCGGATTTTTTGAGCGGTACTGCAGAACGATTTTCAGCCGGTATAAAGATAAAGTGAAGTACTGGCTGACCTTCAATGAGATCAATTCCCTGCTCCACGCGCCTTTTATGAGCGGCGGCATCCTGACACCGCCGGAGAAGCTTTCGGAGGCGGATCTGTATCAGGCGGTTCATCATGAGCTGGTGGCCAGCGCACTGGCCGTTAAAATCGGCCATGAGCTGATGCCGGGCCAAAATCGGATGCATGATCCTGGGCATTACGGTCTATCCCCTGACGCCCGACCCGCAGGATGTGATCGCGGCGATGCAGAAGGACAGGGGAGACCATGATGTTTGCCGATATCCATGCCAGGGGCCGGGTATCCCGCATATCTGCTGAATTATTTTGAGGAGCGCGGCATTCGGATCGGATGGAGCCCCAGGATGAGGAGATATTAAAAAATACCGTGGATTTCATCTCATTCAGCTATTATTCCAGCATCTGTGAGACGGTGCACCCCCCGAACTGGGAGAACGCACCGGAGGCAATCTCTCCAGAGGCTATAAAAATCCTATCTGAAAGCTTCGGAGTGGGGCTGGCAGATTGATCCCATGGGGCTGCGTTATACGCTGAATAAGCTGTATGACAGATATGAGCTGCCCCTGTTTATTGTGGAAAATGGGCTGGGGCGGCGGATGAGCTGATCCAAACAGATGACGGCGAAAAAACGGTGCTGGACGATTACCGCATCGACTATTTGCGGCAGCATCTGCTGCAGGTCCGAGGAAAACGATCCATGACGGCGTGGAGGTGATGGGCTATATACCTCCTGGGGCTGTATCGATCTGGTCAGCGCTTCCACCGCGCAGATGAGGAAACGGTACGGCTATATCTATGGGACCGGAATGACGACGGCACGGGTACACTGGAACGCTACCGCAAGAAATCGTTCTGGTGGTATAAAAGATCATTGAGAGCAATGGGGAAGCGCTGGACGAAGCTTAATTGAATAAAGGAGAACGCATTCCGCGCTGAGGGCGTTTGGGATGCGTTCTTTTTTGTTCAATAGGAAAATGCGTCCTATTGAATAAAATGCTCCGCAAGGGATCGCACTGCGGCGGGAAGGTATTGTGTCGTTCTAAAGCGGCCCCGCCGCGGTAAATCCCAAGCGGGATTCTTTTTATTTATATAGGAAATTGCTCTGTCAGGCCAACGAGTAAAAAATACCCGCCAAAGGCGGGCATAAGAAAATAGACGATGGTTAAAAAGGTCAATATAAAAGCCTTCCTCGAACTCATCATCGTCCAAGTCATCGTCTTCAATTAAAAAGTAATGCATATCCAATAAATCAGAATCGGTCATGTTTTTGACCAGCGTGGGTGTCATTCCTTCTGGAGGATTTAAGATATATCGTTGTCTTAGTTCATCAATGTATTTTTGATCCATGAGCAGCCTCCCATCTGCGATGTCTCCAGTATGAATCAGATGGGAAAGAAAAGTCAAGCAGGGGAGGGACGAGGATACAACCCATGTGATCATAGCCTTTTTATATAATTCCTCCAGAGGAACGCGTTCATGCTTATGATACAGTTCTAAGTATCATTTTTGCTGTTACATTTGGGACACTGTAAAGGATCATATCCCATAGAGAACAGAAAGCAGCAGCGCCATGTTAAAACTAAGAAGGAAGGAGTGTTTGGATTTAGGAATCACCCTGTGAAGTTTGTCATCGATGACACGGTGCCTGGCATAAAGGCCGTAGTATCGGATCATTTTAAAATGCTTATCAGGGATGTGTTGAATGATAAGCTGAATGAAATCAATGGTAGGAATTGTTTTTTGACAAAAGAATGATCTTCGTGTTTATGGTAATGAAAGGTAACCATGTCGCCATCATAGGAGTCAATTCTGGAGAGAGCAATGACGGGTCGGCCGAGGTAGCGTGTAATATATCGAACGATGGAGTTAGGATTGCGAAGCGTGGGCTTAGCATAGACATAAAACCCGTTTTTATCTTTACGGTAAATCAGGGATTTGGTTGATTTAAAGGAAGGCCCAATACGCAGCTCAAGGATGTTTAAGAGGACGGTCTGAAAGGCTTTGCGGAGATAAGAATAGCTAAAAAAGGTGACCTTGTGCCAAAAGGCATCATCGGAAAGCCCCCTTCGGAAAGAAGGCAGTGAATATGAGGATTCCATTCAAGAGGGCGGCCGAAGGTATGAGAGGACACAGATAAAGCCCAGGGACAAAGTTTTTCTGCTTATTCAAAGGAGAGAAAGTGAAAGCTTTAATGACGTCGGAAACGGCGTGAAAGAGGCAGTTAAGCAGGAGCAGTCGTGGAGAAAAAAATGTCGAAGAGATGGATCAATGGTGAAAACAAGGTGTCGATGGTTGCACTGTGTATTAGTTTAAAGGACATAGAGATAGAGCGGTCGTTGGAATATTTAGAGGCCGCAGGTAGGGGCAAAAATCTGGAATGACAGCGAAAGGGGAACAAACTTAAGCTGGCCGCAGTGAGGCAGGAAAACATGGCGCCGCCGTAAGAAGAATCGCCGCAGTGAATGACCTTATCAATATTTTCCAAGACAACGGGTCTGGGCTTGAGAGTATTCAATTACTTCATAATAATCGGAAAGAATCTTCTGTATCACATTCATAAGATTATTATGAACCAAACCGAGAGAAAAACAAGATAAACAACAAGATAAACAACAAGGGAAACAACAAACTCTACCCCTCAAGATTGAGGGGCAGGGTGTTGAGATGCCGAAGGCATTTTTCTTGTAAGAAAGCAGATTTTTCCATAATATTTGTTGATAAAGGTGAGTGTCCATATTAAAATGGACTAATAAGCAGGGGCTGCCTTAGGCGAAAGGACTGAAGGGAGGAAATCGGTATGAAATTTGTTTGGCTTATAGGGGACAGTGCGGTAGGTAAGATGACCGTAGGTCAGGAACTGATGAAGATCACAGATCTGCGCCTGTTCCATAACCACATGACAATTGAAATGGTGATCGATATTTTGGCGCATACAACAGCAAGGCGGTAACCCGCTTGCGTGAGGTAATATTCGAGGAGTTTGCGGCTTCTCAAATTATGGGATGATATTCACCTATATGTGGGCGTTCGATCAGCAGTCCGATTGGGATTATGTGGAGCATGTCAGGAAGATTTTGATCCCATGACACGGAATTTTACTATGTGGAGTTAACTGCGCCGCAGGCGGTCAGGCTGGCGCGCAATTGCACAGAAAACCGCCTGAAAAACAAGGCGTCAAAAGAAATATAGATTGGTCCAACAAGTTGCTGCTAAGAGATGATGAGCGATACCGCTGCGTGAGCATGGAGGGAGAAATACCCTATTCCAACTACTTGAGGATTGATAATTCCGAGATTTCTGCCAGGGATGCAGCTGTGATAATCAAAAAGAGCATTTCGGACTGTAGTCATGTCCGAAGAAAGAGGGGAGGTTCTATGAACCGATGGGGAATAAGATGATGGTTGACGAAGTATTTCATGCAATAGTAAGGAATCTGGATCTGGGCCGTCTGACCTCACCTCCTGTGAAGGTATCCGGCGGCTATATGCACAAAAATGTATAAAATAGAGACCCAAGCCGGCGCATATGCGGTCAAGCTCCTGAACCCCTGTGTTATGAAGCGGCCGGACGCGCTCCTAACTTCCAGAGGGCGGAACAGCTGGAGGAGGTGCTGTATGAACACGGGCTTCCGGTGGTGCCGGCGATCGGAATAAACGGCCGCAAAATGCAGTTTCTTAACGGCCAATACTATTATGTATTCCACTGGGTGGAAGGAAGAGCGCTTCGGTGGAATGAAATCAAAGCAGAGCACTGTGGGATGGCCGGCGCGCTTCCTCGCTGCCATACATAAAATTGAACGGAGAGAAGCCCTGTAATAGGGAGATGCTGTGTGCAGACTGGGACCGGTATATCGCACAGGCCGTTACAGAGTGTCCGAAGACCGCAAAAGAGTTAAAGGCTGTCAAGGATCTACTGTATTCCGGGCAGGAGGCTTATAACCTCGCGCTTCAACAGCTTCCGCCCGTGACCTGCATCTGCGACGGAGATATGGACAGCAAAATGTCCTGTGGCAGGATGGGGAGACCGCTCATCATCGATCTGAATGTCTGGATTACGGAAATCCGTTTTCGGAGATGTTTCAGCTGGCACTAAGCTGGGCGGGCGGAACGGTTTGCCATATAGATTTCGGCTGTCTGGAAGCCTTCTTATCGTCATACCGCCTAAAGTACGGAGAGTGCTGCGTTAGCTGGGGAGAAGCTCTGGGGCATCGGCTTTAGCTGGCTGGAATGGCTGGAGTATAATCTGAAAAGAGCCCTGATGATCGAATGCGCGGATGAGGAGGGAATAAAAAAGCTGGGCATCTGTGAAGCCCATGAAACGATCCGGCGCGTTGCGTATTATTCATCAGTAAAAGAGGAGCTTTTAGAGCGTCTGCGTAGCGCTATAAGCCGCCGGACTGAATGTGCCGGTACACCGGTTCCGTAAGGCGGCAGCAAGCATTTGCTTGTACATTATGCATAAAAACATAACGAATAATTAGCATTTATTAACATTGACGCTGAGGGCGTGATCGTTTATATTTATTACGTAAACGATAACGTAAATGTTTACGAAAGGATAACTTAGCGCAATCACTATAAAAGACGGAAGGAACAGGAGATATTATGGCAAAAAAGTGAAGAAGCATCTGGAGCGACATTGAAGGATATTTCCAAAGCGCTGAATGTCATCCACCACCGTGCACCGCGCGCTGGCAGGCAAAGAAGGTATCAGCGACTCATTGAGAGAAGATCCTGAAAACAGCGGAAGAAATGGGGTATAAGCTCAATTATGCCGCGTCCTCTATGAAGCGCAAGAAGATTGCGGTGCTGCTGCCCGCGGAGACAGAAGGCGGGGCATGTACTTCGCCCTATCTGTGGAAGGGGATGCCGCAGTTATCTGAAGGAGATCGAAGCGCTGAATGTGGTGACCGAGGAGTACGGCATTCAGAATGAGGAAGAGCAGGCGATGATCCTGAAACAGATCGCGGATGCCGGGCCGGAGGTATACAGCGGCGTGCTCACATTTTCCTATACGAGGCAGCAGGCGGGGATGACACAGTATGTCCGGCTGACCGCGCAGAAGATCCCGGTGGTGGTGCTGGATGACGAGCTGACCGGCATAGACGGGCTCTACTGCATATCGCCTTCCGAAAAGCTGATCGGAGAACTGTGCGCCGAATTTTTCTCACTGGCTGTTCCGAAAGAGGGCACGATCATCGTATCCGGCGGGAAGAAGGACTCCAAAGGTTCACGCAAATATGGTGAGCAGCTTCTGCGGCTATCTCAAAGAGCATTGCCCGGGAGTGAAGGTGTCGCAGACGCCTCCCTATGAGACCAATGGGAAGAACGAAGCGGACTATGGGGGAATTCTGCCAGAGGCTGACATCCATTCCCGATGTGATCGGCGTATATGCCCTCACTTCCAGATCCAATGACGCTTTGGCGAAAGCGCTGACGGATACGGGCATGAAGGGAAAGGTGAGGGCCATCGGTTCCGATCTGTATGATAAAAGTGCACAGTATCTGCAGGATGGGGGTATTTGATGTGCTGATTTATAAAAAACGCGTTTGACAAAGGTGTTACGGCGCTGCGGCTGCTGACGGACTGCATCATAAAGCATATCATCCCGCCGGCGAAAAGCACCTGCATCATCAGTTTGATATTTAAGAGCAATCTGCAGTTTTACGAGGACGTGTTCCGGCTGTAACAAAAGTTAGCTTTGCCCATTCATTTGGGACCTCATGGGGTACCAGTTAAAATATAAGCGGAAAAAGGAGAAGGTTTATGAAAAAAAGAATCGCAGCAAACACTTCTGACAGGAATTCTGACACTCACGATGCTGGCCGGGTGCGCACAGGGCTCAGGGCAGACGGAGACAAGCGGCACTACGCCGGCAGCGCAGCCGGCTGGATCCACTGCGGCGGGGGAGAATACGGATGCACCGGACTATTCCGGCATTAAGCTGGTCTATTGGTCCAATTGGGAAGCGACGGAACCACAGGGCATCGTGATCAAGGAAGCGGTGGAAGCTTATGAGAAAGAGACCGGCGTCGAGATTGATCTGGAGTTTAAAGGGCGCAAAGGAATCAAGGAAGGCCTGATCCCGGCGCTGGATGCGGATCAGCAGGTGGACCTGTTCGACGGACAGGGGAATAAGAGCAACTATGGAGACCGTACCGTCAGTCTGGAAGATTTGGTGAAACAGTTTGATTATGAGAAGGATACGAATCCTGTCATGATGGAACTGGCGAGAAGCTATACGGACGGTGTGCTCAAAGATTCCTTTATCAGTTTAAGGCGAACGCTTATCTCTACAATAAGAAGTGTTCCGCGATGCCGGCATCGATAAAGCTCCCTCCAACTGGACTGAATTTCTGGACACATGCCAGAAGCTGAAAAGATTCCGGAGTGATCCCACTGACCACCGATGACGCGTACGCTCCTCAGGCATTCGGCATGCATCTGGCCAGGCTGATGGGCAGCGACGGCGTGAATGAGGTGATGTTTAAACGAAAACGGCGGCTGGGAAAGACCGGAGGTGCTTCAGGCTGCCAAGGCCTTTAGGATCTGGCGGGCAAAGGGTTTCTCCCCTCTGGTGGGAAGTTCAAACGTATGGCCTACCGGACAGAATACCGAGTTTGCGGTGGGAAAGGCTGCAATGTATTAGGAACCTATGTGCCCAACGAAGTGAAGACAATTACCGGCGGGAGATTTTGAATGGGGATTTTTCAACTATCCGGAAGTGGAAGGCGGCGTAAATGGCACTGAGGCCATGGTGGTAGGCGCGCAGACGCTTTGATCCATCCAAAGTGCGAGCATCCGGAAGCGGCTTTCGGTCTGATTGAAAAGCTGACAAGAGGGGAATACGATGCGAAACTGGCGGCGGAGACCCTGGGCCTTCCCGCAGATCTGAACAATACATCCTGGCCGGCAGAACTTACAGATGTAAAACTACTTTGACAACTGCACGACGATTTTCCCGACCTCCGGCGGTGCTGAAAATAACCCGGATGCAACACCGGTTCTGAAAGAAAATCTGATGAACCTGTATGCGGGTAAAGATCACTGCCGAACAGTTTGTAGCCAATATGTCGGCGGCTGCTAAATAACCGGTGCATGGTGGCGGAGGCGGGCGATGCCCGCCTCCTGTTGCATAGAAATTGCCGCAGGGCGGAGAATCCGGCAGAGCGGAATTCTTATTTAAGAAATGGGGGTACAATGAAGCGTAACAAAAGGGCGATACTGGCCTTTACCATACCGGGCACCCTGCTGTTCCTGCTGACTTTCGTATATCCGATTATACGGACGGTCATCATGAGTTTTTCTCCATCACGGAAATCACGGATCCGGTATCCAAATGGGCTTTCAGCGGAATCCAAAAATTATACGGCATTATTTCAGAACAGTCTGTTCCAGACGTCTTTTATGGAATCTTTTTCCGCATATGGCTGTACGGCGGGATCATTATCATGGCGGTGTCCCCAAGCGTTGGCGACCATACTGACCAGTGGCGTGCGCGGCAAGGGCTTTTCCAGGCCGCGATTTATCTCGCCCAATGTTATCAGCGCTGTGGCTATGGCAACGTGATGTGGATCCAATACGTGTTTAACTCATCCTATGGCTTCCTGACCAATTTTTTCAAAGCGCTCCATCTGGATGCTCTGGCAAGTATTCAGTGGCTGGACGGGGGATCACAAGTTCTGGGCACTGCTCATATCCTACTGCTTCGGCATGATCGGCCATCATATGCTTATCTGGATCAGCGGCATTGAGCGGATCAGCACCGATTACTACGAGGCGGCGGGCATCGACGGCGCGAACAAGATCAAACAGTTTTTTTTCCATATCACGCTGCCGCTGCTCAAAGGTATACTTAGGACTAACATCATTATGTGGTCCATAAGCGTGGCGGGCTTTTTCATCTGGTCACAGCTGTTCTCGCCATTGACGCCGGATACTTCAACGGTAGTTCCTATGGTCTATATGTATGTGAAGCTGTTGGGGCCGACAGTGTGGACGTGGTTTCCAGGGATGCCGGAAGCGGCGCCGCCATCGGCATTATTCTCTGTCTCTTTATTGTAATCATCTTCAACGTGGCCAACAGGCTGCTTAAAGATGACGATCTGAATTTTAGGAGGTACGCGCTGTGCTTAGAAGAACAAAAAAGGAGCGGAAGGCTCCGGAGCCGTTTAACCTGAAAAAGAGATACGCCTGCTTCCCGGATATATCATACTGATCCTTTGGGTCGCATTTACCGCGGTTCTGCTGGGGTGGGTGCTGGCGGCCAGCCTGTCCACCTCCGCGGATATCTTTACCGGAACCGTCCTGAAATTTAACAGCGGTCTCCACTGGGAGAACTATAAGAAGGCGTGGTTTTCCTCCAATGTGTCCGTGTTTTCACGAATTCACTGGTCTATGCAACCACCTCCTGTGTCCTTTTTGATCGTGATCTGCGCGCCCTTTGCCTATGTGCTGCAGCGTTTTCCGTTCAGGGACGTGATTTGATCAAGAGTTCGCTGGCAGCCACCATGGGTGTTCCGATCATCATGGTGATCATTCCGCTGTATACGATGATCGCCAGATCCGGAGTATTAAAGAATACGATGTCCAACCGGATCGTTTTGATCGCGCTGTTTGTGGCCACCAAGATCCCTTTATACGACCACGTTTCTGACCGCGTATTTCGCCAACATCTCCAGCTCTATGAAGAGGCGGCGGCCATCGACGGATGCCATCCGGTAAAGACCTTTTGGAAGAGCGTATTTCCGCTGGTCCAGGGAGGCCTTGTGACAGTGACTTCATCTTTAACTTCATCAGCATCTGGAACGAATATTTCCTGTCCCTGCTCTTTGTGAATTCCGACAGCCTACGGCCTGTGGCGCTGGGACTGTTTCTCGATGATCAACGGCATGAAGTACAGCGGCGACTGGTCGGGGCTGTTCGCATCCGTCATCATTGTGTTCCTGCCCACCTTTATCCTGTATCTGTTCCTCTCTAAGAAGATTATCGGAGGACTGACCGGAGGAATTAAGGGTTAACCGACTTGTAAGAAGGGAGTCATGAGCTGTGACAACAGAAGAGATACTTGAGAATTTAAGCGGGGTGGAGGGAACCCATCCCGGATCCGTCCGCATCTATCTGAAAACATTTGGCATGCCACAAAGAGGTTCAGCTTCGGCACATGGAACAGCAAGACAGCACCTGATTGCTGCGGTGCATGCAGGCGGCGAGACGGGCTATGCGGAGAGCATCATCACCGTAAATGAGCCGGAGGTTTCTCTGACAGCTGCTTACAGCGGGCGGAAAGCCTGACAGGAAAGAGCGTTTCCGCGGCGATCACCGAAGTGCAGAGACAGCGCGGCATCTGGCCGGAGCATTATGTGGAAATGATGGAGATGGCTCTGTGGATCTGGCCGGCAAGCTGGAAAAAAGAGGCCCGCACTTGCGCTTTTAGGGCTTAAGGGAACGGAGCCGGTACGGCGTCTATGTGATACTAAGCGATGACCTTAGGATGTGGCGGCTAAAACTGACTGGGCGGTGGAGCACGGCCGGGAGCGCTATATCAAAGTTAAGCTGTTTGGAGATAACGAACTGGACTGCGGGTGATCCGCACGGTCCGGCAGCACACAAAAAGGAAGGAATACATACCTGATTGGCGATGTAAACGGCGGATACTGTATGCCGGGGAGGATGTGCCGCTGGAGCGGATCGCGGTAAATCTTATGAATCTGCAAGCGGGGCTTAATGCATGTGAGGATCCCGCCTATATCAGCCTGAATGACTGGGTGAAGCTGCAGACCCTGGCAGGGGATCTAAGCCTGATCCCGGATTACCCTCTGCGCCCGTCCAGAAAAATCGGTTCATGAGATCCTTCCGGGTATGGGCCGTATCTACAATATCCATCCGGATTCCGCCGGTTCGATCATTGATGCGGTGGCTCTGGCCGGCCGGATACGTGAACTGGGGGGCAGGGCTGATGGTTGGCGACGACAGCCTGGTGGGCCCCTCCGCAACGATCTGGCAGCAGCTGGCGGTAGGGGCTTGAGCGCAGTGGGTGGAGGCTACGGAAAAAGACGGGGAATCTGAATTCTATTACCGCTGCCTGCTGGAGATTCCCACGGACAGCAGAATCAATCCCATCGGCGTGAAGCCTTGCTTTGGCTTCGGCATCCGTCTGGACGAGGAGACGTTAAGCCGGGAGGCGGACCGGTCTGTAACCGCGGGAGAGATAGGAGGTGCCCATGAATAAGAAAAATCTGCTTTTTGTATTCGCGGACCAGTGGCGCGGCAGCGCCATCGGCTATGCCGGAGAGGACCCTGCAGACGCCGGTGATGGACCGCTTTTGTGAAGAATCGGTTTACTGTGACCATGCATTCAGCACATTTCCGCTGTGTTCCCCATCGGGCCAGCCTTCTGACAGGCAGATACCCTCTGTCCACCGGATTTTTTACCAACTGTAAGACAGGGCTTTCGATGCGCCTTCAGGACGGGGAAACCGGTATCGGCCAGGTGCTCAAAGATGCCGGCTATCAGACCGCATATATCGGGAAATGGCATCTGGATGAGCCGGAACGAAACCGTGTGGAGAATCCGGCATCCGGAGCTATGGGCTGGGATGCGTTTACGCCTCCCGGAGTGCGGCGCCACGGATTTGATTACTGGTATTCTTACGGGGCCTGGGATGCCCACCTTCATCCCCATTACTGGAGGGACACACCGGATATGATCCGGTGGATCAGTGGTCTGTAGAACATGAGACCGATGCGGCCATCCGCTATCTGAGTGTGTGCGGGACAAAGAAAGGCCGTTTGCCATGTATATTTCATGGAATCCACCCCACAGCCCCTATGATGAGGTGCCGGATCAATATCTGGATATCTTTTGAGGGCCAGGGAACTTCGGCTGCGCGGAAATGTACAGACGGATCATCTCCATCATCACACGGAGGGAAGCGGTGCCCGGAGACCGGGCGGATCTGGGCGGACGACGCGGCAGTATTACGCGGCGGTGGCCGGGCTGGATGAACAGTTTGGCAGGCTTATTGACACCCTGAAAAGAGAAGGGCTCTATGAGGACACTGTCATCGTGCTGTCCTCCGATCACGGAGATATGATGGGAAGCCATGGGCTGATGGGAAAGCATGTCTGGTATGAGGAATCGGTGCGTATCCCGTTTGTGGTGCGCAATCCCGGAACAGATCCCCTATACCTGCACGACCTGCATCGGAAGCCAGGATATGATGCCCACGGTGCTGGGGCTTTTGGATGTACCGGTGCCGGATTCGGTGGAGGTGAGGACTGTTCCCATATCCTGGAGTCCGGTGAGGAGGACCCGGATAAGGTGAGCTTTCTGTGCGCCTGCCCGGGAAGGGCGCTGTATCTGGATGAGTTTTCTAAGGCCGGGATGGATCCGATGCGGTACGGGTGGCGTGGCGTGCGGACCGCGAGATACACTTATGTGATGGATGCGGGCTATCATCCCGTACCACAGCCTGAGTGCCTAAGATATCTGTACGACAATGAGCTGGATCCGCTGCAGCAGAAGCCGCTGGATCTTGAAACGGAGGAGAATAAAGCGCTGGCAGAGCGTCTGGAGAGGATGACGGTTGACTGGATGAAAGCGCAGCAGGATCATTTCATATGCTGCGAGGGTCTGTGATTCTGTGAAGATCTTTGAAGGCCTGTTGACATAAAAAGATTCGGACCATGTCACCAACCGCAGGTTGATGACCTATATAGTGTGCTTCCGAATGTTTGGAGGAGGAATAAGTTGAGGGATATATAACGAGAGAGGGCATTGCGTGCAAATGCCTGAGGCCGCGATGCCGGAAGTGCGCAAGGCAATGGAATGTTGTACAGGGCAGGTGAAGCGCACGGTCATCCGCTACAAAAGACCGGTTTCCGGAGGATAACAGCGACAATGGGTTTTATAGGTTAAGGGAAAATATCGGCTGGACAACGGGCTTCTGGACCGGGGAAGTGTGGCTTGCCTATGAGAATGCGGCTGATGATGATATGCGCAGAATGATGGAAGAGAGCGGCAGGCGGCAGGTCCTCTCATTTTTGGATAGAATCCGCAGCAGAGAGAGATGTGGACCACCATGATATGGGTTTTTCTATTCACGCCCTCCTGTGTGGCCGCGTATGCTGACCGGCATGCAGGAAGCCCGGGAGGCGGCTGTTGCGGCGGCCGACCGGCTGATATCCAGGTTTCCAGCCCGTGGGTGGCTTTATACAGGCCTGGGGGCGTACGGAGCGCCGGACAATTACAGATTTATCATAGACTGTCTCTTAAATCTGCCGCTGCTCTACTGGGCCAGCAGAAGAAACGGGGGACAAAAAGATACCGCGAAATCGCCGACCGTCATGTGCATACGGCCATGAAATACGTGATCCCGCGAGGATGATTCCACCTGGCATACCGTGTTCATGAATCCGGTGACGGGGGATTTGACCATGGCGCCACATGTCAGGGATATCAGGACGGCTCAGCCTGGGCGAGAGGCCAGGCCTGGGGAATCTACGGCAACCGCTCTGGCCTATAAATATACGAAGCGGGAAGAGTATATCGGATATTTCCGCAGAATCACGGGATATTACCTGGAGCATCTGCCGGCGGATCTGTGCCCTTACTGGGATCTCATGTTCAGCGACGCATATGGCAGCGATGAACCTGAGGGATTCTTCATCCGCGGCCATCGCGGCCTGGCGGCCTGCTGGAGATGAGCAGACATCTGGACGGAAAGGAAAAGAAAGAATGTGAAAGTCTTGCCAGAAAATTTGTTAAGACGCTGATCGATCATTATCAGGTGAAGGATCCTGCCGTATCCGACGGACAGCTCCTACATGGGGTGTATGCGAAGAAAACGCCGTACAACACCTGCCGGGAAAGCGGCGTGGATGAATGCGTGATCTGGGGGACTATTATTTCATGGAAGCCTTAAACAGAATGCTGAACCCTGACTGGAACGTATACTGGTAATGCTGGGGATGCGCAGAAATGAGGAATAAGATGATGGAGCAGGGATGGAAACCGTCCGGGACAGATTTCCGTCTGTCCCCATATACAGGTTTGACGAGGATTCCTGGATAGATGCGGGAAATATCTATTGACAGGAATCTTCCAGAACATACAGAATTTTGACGATCCGGTGGTGATGCCCCGCTATGAGACAGGTGACATGCCCCAATGCGCATACGCCAAGGGCATAAGATCCAGGCGGAATATTTTGAGGGTCTGGCGCGATCCTTTTTTCTGGCGGCGCCCAGCAGTCCATGCGGGCCGGAGCTTACGGTCTGCGGCTATCGGATGCGGGATTATTACAGGAGCCAGGTGCTTCGCTCCTGCACAAAGGAGATCCCAACTGGGTGCTCGATATGGAGAGCATGAAAGCGGCGGAGGGAGGAGATGACCCTTTTGCACCTTCCAGCAGACCGTGGAGACAGGCGCTCTGGTGATCTGCCTATGGCTCTGCCGTGAGGAGATCTGGGATACCTACACGAAGGAGGAGAAAGACCGGATCGCTTATTTTATCAAAGACTACGCCCAGGGCTGCACGATCCCGCATAACTGGAGGCTGTTTAATATGCTGGATATGGCGTTTCTTTATATGGAGGGCTATGAGATCGACCGTGATATCATGCGGGATCATGCCCAGGCCATCCTGGGATGGTATGCCGGGGACCGGATGGTACAGGGATGGCCATAGCTTTGATTACTATTCCTGCTGGGCGTTTAATGTCTACACCGCATTTGGAATCTCTGGTACGGCTATGAGGAGGAGCCGTATCTCGCGGCGCGGTTTGAGGAGCAGTCGAACCGCCTGATGGAAACCTACGGGGATTTTTGACAGGGGACGGCTGGACCAATATGTGGGGGAAGCTGCATCTACCAAACGCGTCCACCTCCGCTTTTGCTGGAAACCTTCTCGCAGAAACCCGGCGGCGGACCCAGGGCTCGCAAGAAGGATCTGTTCCGGTTCGCTCATGCAGTTTCTATGCCGCGACGACCTGCTGTATCAGGGGTACCTGTGCTTGGCTTTTATGGGCCGTTTCTTCCTATGGTGCAGAGTTATTCCTGCGCAGAATCACCGTTTTGGCTGGCGAAGGCATTTTTGTGCCTGTACTTTCCTAAGGATCATCCGTTCTGGATCGAGAGGAACGGGGCGGCACATGGGAGGAGTCTTGGCGTAAGAGAGACAGGAACGACGGTGCTGGACGGTCAGGCTGTGCACTGTAATCATGGCGCCAACGGCACCACTGAAGACAGGGAAGGCGGAAAAGAGCGGGTGACCGCAGATGTGGAATTACTGCAAGCTCTCCTACAGCACCAAATATCCCTGGGAGTCAGAGCCTGTGGCAGGCATTGAATCCACAGCAGTAGCCAATGCTCCGTGATCTGACAACAGATTCCTGCAGCAAGGCCAATGCGCTGCTGTGGAGCGAGAGCGGGAGGGGGTGCTGTACCGGAGGGCAGTATTTGGCTATTCTAGCAGTGTGGAATCACCTGCGCACTCCGGCCATGGATCTGGCTTGGTTGCAGTTCCTTTCGGCAACTTTTCGGGCGGATAAGATGCGTTTTTCCGCCGGCCGCTGGAGCAAGACTCTGGGGCATACGGTTTTCGGATAACGGCACTTTAATAGAAGAAAGGAATTGGACGGGGCGAAGAGCGATGATTCTGAAGGGCCATGACCATATGGGACGGAGAAACAGCTGGCCATGACCGTATTTGATGATGATGGGCACAGCCTAAAGCTGGTAACGGTCAGAGGGGACAAACGCGGATTTTCGGCGCATTCGATCGTCTGCGCAAGGCTTCAGGAGAGAGAAACAGTACGGATATGGAGCCGTATCTGCTTCTGTCACAGGTTCTGACGAAGGAAAGTTCGGAGAATTTCACGCAGGAGGAACTGTTCCCGATAAAGGAGATACGGTATGCCGATCCAACGCGCTGCGGCGGTTACGGTCCGGTGACCGTACTGTTTAAGGACGGCACGTTGCGGACGGTGGATTTTTATGGGATGGAGGCAAGGCTGATGGTTTAGCAGTCTTGCGGCAGTTTAAATTGCAGGGAAGACTGGAGTTTTTACGGAAAATAAGCCCGGATAAGTTTTTACCTTATCCGGGCTTATTGGTGTTTAAAAAATGAAATAGTTGAGATTATCTGACGATTCCGTTTGGCAAAATTCCAACTCATGATATAATGGGAATACATTTGACTGAAAGGGGAAGCACACTGAAGTGTGCGCAGGTCATCCACCTTCGGTTAGTGACAAGAAAGGGGGGAAAGTATGAAAGTGGTGAAAAACTGCGGGCTGGCATTCAAGCTGGTTTTCCGCTATGCGCCGCTGCATGGGCTTCTGTTGATTTTAGGTTTCTACATACCGGGATTTTTCCCGGCCTGCAGATTATCCTGGTGCAGAAGGTGGTGGACTCCGGGATTCTGTACACGTCCACGGGGCAGGGGCTCACACCATGATTGTACAGGGCGTCCTGCTGGTTCTGATGCTCTTCTTCTGGACGATGCTTCAGCGCCTGGGCTCCTATGAAAACAAAGTCATCGAAACGAAGCTGACGCAGCGCATGGCAAGGGACATCATGGACAAGCTGGAGAATCTGGAATACAGCGCCTTTGAGCAAAAAAAGGGGCCCAGGAGGTGCTTCAGCGCATCAGCAGGGAGCCCTGGAAGGTGGTATCCTCAGTGCTTTTTCTGGACGGTGATCACGACTCAGGCGGTAGTCTCTATCTTATTTACGCTGGGAGTATATCTTAGCATTTCCGTCTGGATCGGCGTCGGGCTGCTGATCATCATCGCCGTTCCGATGGTGGCGCTGTACTTTAATTCCGCGTACCGGCTGCGTGAAATCTACCGTGGAGCCACGGATGATAAGCGCAGGATGGCCGATCTGAAGCAGCTGTTAAGAATAAACATGCTGTGTATGAGATGAAGGTATTTGAAAGTCAGTCGCTGCTGTCTGAGAAATGGAATGAGTACAGCGGCAAGATCGTGGAGGAGACAAAAAGGAAAGCGGAAAGCTGATCGCCATGGATGCGGGAAGCCGGTTCTTAGGCCTCATCTATTATATCTTCATTGTCGCCATGCTCTCTTTACGCGTTGCTGCATGGGACGGTTACGCTGGGTCAGTTCACCGCGGCTCGGTTCCATCGGGTCCATAACGAATAAGATGACCAATTCCTCCTGGCAGGTATCAGAGGCCATAAGGCGCGCATTAGAGCTGATTTCTACCGCGAATTTCTGGCGCTGCTGGACTGGACCGACAAGCGGTCGGTATCGGCTGTGGCCGGCTGCAGCATTGAATTTGAGCATGTGAGTTTTCGCTATCCGGGAACGGACCGGGAGGTATTAAAGGATGTGACTTTCCGTATCGAAGAGGGGGAAAGAGTTGCGTTCGTCGGGGAAAACGGCGCAGGAAAATCCACGGTGATCAAACTTTTATGCGGCCTTTACAAACCGGTAAAGGGGCGGGTCACCATAGGCGGCGTCGATGTGGGGACCTCTCGGAGGAGCTGAAAAGAGAGATGATTTCCGCCGTGTTCCAGGATTTCCAGAGCTATGAGCTGACCCTTAGGGAAAACGTCGCGTTCGGCTGTCTTGAGAAACTGAATCAGGATGAGGCGCTGCTTCATGCGCTCTCTCGGCCGGAGCCAAAGAGCTGGCTGATACGGAAGAGGCGGGGCTGGACCGGAATCTGGGCCATCTGACCGAAGACGGCAAGGATCTGTCCAAGGGGCAGTGGCAGCGGGTCGCTATGGCGAGAGCGTTTCTTTCCGATGCGAAATATGTGATATTGGATGAACCCACCGCCTCTGGACCCCATAGCGGAGAGCCATATGTATGAAAATTTTGCAAGGATTTTCAGCGAGAGGGAACGATCATGATCTCGCACCGGCTGGCGTCGGCAAAGATGGCGGAAAAGATCCTGGTGCTGGATGACGGGAAGATCGTGCAGACCGGCAACCACGAAGCGCTGATGGAGCAGGAGGGCCTTTTACCGCAGCATGTATCTGGCGCAGAGCTCCTGGTATGTAAAAGAACAGGGAGGTGACCGTGAAGATGGCGAACAAGCATGACCGCAGAATCTCCGAAGGGGCCTGCGGTATCTGAACTATGTGCTGAAGGACGGAATACGGTTTATGCCGGGATTTCTCACCTGCACGATCATCGTGCACATCATCAATGCGGTTCTGGCCGTGGTTTCCTGTTCTGATCGCCGAGATCTTTTCCGTGGTCGGAAATCTGAATGAAGAAACGATGCCAATCTTTCGCCGTGACATCGTCCTGCTGTGTATCAACATCGGTCTTCCTGCCGTGCTTGGCAGCGTGGAGCAGGTGCAGAAGATCTTTATGGAATGCGGCAAAGAAAAATTTTACGGCTGGAAGATGTTTGATTACGCGAAGCATATCAGCCTGGAAGCGCTGGAGAATCCGAAGACGCTTGATTCCTTTCAGAAAGCAGAGGCGGCATATACGGATTATGAGGCGATGACGCTTCTGATCACGAGGATGTTTGATATCATACAGATGGGGTGCGGTATGCATCGGGACCATATATGTGACCGGATCGTTTTCTGCATGGCTGATCCGTTCTCACTGCTGGGAATCATCCGCATTTTGCGGTAACCGTTTATACCGAGAAACGCTATTATACCACATACCGCAGACAGACCTCGGTCAGGCGCAGGATACAGTATCTCTGGCGGCTGTTCTGCCTCAAAGATCCCGTTAAGGAGATGCGCACACTGGGATTCGGATCCTATATGAAGAAACTGTGGGTGGATTCCAATGTGACGGTGGTCAGCGAAATGGAGGCGGTGGAGCTGGCCCTCCCGCATGTGGATGACCGGAGCGGTGATCAAAAACACCTGCTATGCGCTCAATATCGCGATCGCTTTCATACTGATGGTGCGCGGGGAACATCGCCGTGGGCCAGTTTGCCGCCTGTATATCGGCGTTCGCGACTCTGCAGGGGAACCTGATCGGGCTGGGGACCGTTTCCCAATTCTTTGAGCTTTATCACCGCGCAGAGGAGTACTATGACTTTTCCAGATTGAGGCGGAGAAAGACGGGGGAAGAGTCCTACAGGCCCTTTGAGCAGGAAATCACCCTGAAGGATGTACATTTCCGCTACAGCGGTTCCGGACCGGGATTCTTAACGGCGCGTTGACCTGGCCATCAAAAAAGGGGAACATGGTGGTGGTCGGGGTAAACGGATCAGGCAAGACCACTATGTCAAAAGTGCTGACCGGCGCATATCTGGCCTCCTCCGGCACCGTAAGCTATGACGGTCAGGATATGAAGGCGCTTAAGAGAAACAGCCTGTACCGCCATATCTCTCTGGTGACGCAGGACTTTGTACATCTACAACTTCACCATGCGGGAAAATATTGGCATCAGCGATTTGAGCCATATAAACGATGACAGGGAGGCTCAATAAAACCGTGGAGGCGGTGGAGATGGAGGAGCTGATCCGTAACATCGGCGGTCTGGACAGCCAGCTGGGCAGAGTTCGGCGGCCGAACTCGGGCGGGGAATGGCAGAAGGTAGCCATCGCCCGGGGTATGTTCAAGGACAGCGATCTGATCATACTGGACGAGCCGACCAGTGCGCTAGACCTGTTGGTGGAATACTATGATATCCTGACCAAGTTTGTGGATCTGATTCAGGATAAGACATCGGTCATTTCCCACTAAGAGTGGGGATCGCCGGGCGGCAGATAAGGTTGTGGTCATGAAGGACGGGCGCGTGGTGGAATGCGGCACGACGATACGCTGAAAGAAGCGGGCGGTGAGTACAGCCGGATCTGGAAATGAACAGGCAAAAGTGGTATTGAATCGGGAGGCTTTACAGGCGGTTGGCCTGAAAGGGAAGCATCCTTTTTAGAAGATCCGTCTATCCCCATACTTGCATTATATGCCCCAGGGCTTTTTTAACGCCTTCTTTTCATTACTTTTACTGCCGCATATTCGGGCGTGATGTCGAGCGCCTGTGCGATTTCGTGATTGTTCAGCTCGATACGAAACGCAGAATGTGCTCAACCCCGGTAATCTTCATCCAGACACTGAAGCGCCAGCAGTGCGGTGTCCCTTTCCTGTTCTGACACACCCCTGATCCAAGGGAAGCGGCGCCTGATCCAGCAGGAATCCAGGTTGTGAATAATCCATCTTCTTTCGCCTTCATTTTTTGGAAATAGTCGATCGACATAGGTGTTTTGGCAATCGTAATAAGAAAACATTTTGTCTTAATCCTTCCACAGCTTTGGCAACGCTGTCGATTTTTGATTCGCAACCTTCAGAAAAGTATCATGTGTCATATCTTCAACCAGCCCTCATCTCTGACAATCCTGACGGAAACATACCATATCAGTCTCGAATATTTCATATAGATGCCCCAGTTTTATAACTTTCTTTTGCAGATAACGGTATCATGATTTTACCCCAAGTTTTATCAGCCTATAACAACGTAAAAATGACATAAATATAACACTATTTTCTAAATTTAATAAAATTGTAATAAATAACTTAGGGGTCAGTTACTGTGAATCGCATCATAGCATGGCTGTTCTGCAAAAGTCAATCGGGCAGGCGGTTTATCCGTGCTTGTTCATTCAAGCGATATAAAACGTAAAATACATTTAAGGGAAAAAGGAATTGGATAGTGAGCGTTTATTTGGTACTATAGGTATAATGCGTGTACACGGCCGAGGGTAAATGGGTGATTAATTTTGATAAAAGCATATTTGCATCTGGTGTATATTGATTTTAAAAATTCCTTTGTATATAAGGCTGATACAGTTCTGGGAATAATAGCAGGCATTTTAAGTTTGTATATGTACATATTTTTTATGGAGAGCCATGCTGGGAGAGTCGGCAGCGTTATCAGAGATGGTAACCTATCAGGCATTTGGGATCTTCTTAGGTTTCTGCTATGATTCAGGGGTAGCTTCGCTTGTAGGCGGACGGGTCATGGACGGGGCGATCGTGATGGATTTTATCAAACCGTATAATTACGCAGCCAGCATGCTCTGCGGATCACTTGGGCATGACCGGAAATCTGGTTAAGAAGGGATTCCGTATTTAGCTGCGGCCTTTCTTACGACCGGATTTCAGGTCAGGATGCAGACAGCCATGCTTCTTCCGTTCCTTTTGATCATCATGGCGGGCAATATGTTTTTATACTGGCTGATCTTCTTCTGCGTGGGCCTGCTCCACTTTATGCTGGTCAGTGCGGGATGGTTTGAAAAGAGTGATGAAAGACGTCATTAAACTGCTGGGAGGCAGCGTGATTCCGTTATGGATGTTTCCCGGGTTTTTATCTGGAACCGCTTCTCTGTTTCCGTTCTGGATTTTATTCCAGCTGCCGCAGAGCATGCTGGCAGGAACGGCCGCATTGGATGAACTTGGTAAGCCCATATGTATGCTTTTTTGTGTGGATCGCGGTGCTGACTGCAACTGCCTATCTCTTATGGAAATTGGCAGTGAGGCGGATCACCAAACAGGGAGGCTGAACATGCGGATGATAAAATTGTATTTTCTGCATATAAAGTATGCAGTTAAGTCCGGGATGCAGTTTAAGACAAATTTTATAATGGCATGGAGCTCCAATATTCTGTCCTATCTGATTATTTATTTACAGGCGTTTATACTCACCCGAAATTATCCGGTGATTGGCGGGTGGAGCTATCCGGAAATAGTTTTATTGATGGCGATGCAGTTCTTTTCCTATTCCATCGCCAATACGCTGTTTTACGGCATCCTTCACAATATGGATCAATACATAAATAACGGCGATCTGGACCGCATGATGGTGCGCCCGGTTCATCGATCTTCAGCATCGTGTGGAAACAGTTTAACTGGGCCGGTATCAGCCAGATTTTCTTTCACTCGCTTTTTAATTTATTCATTATCCGTTAATGAGATCCGCTGGTCGTGGGGAGAGGGCGCTCTTTTTTTCCTGTGTCTGGTGGAGCGGTCTTGCTGCAGTGCGGTGTTTTATCGGCTTTGGCGCGACGGCATTTGGCTGAAGCGCTCTGCTTCACTGTCGCAAATGCTGTATTTCAATTTTGCGGTTTTCTCTAATTATCCTATTAACATCTATAATCGAACAATAAGGGTTATTTTGTCCACGGTGCTTCCCTGGGCATATGTAAATTTTATCCGGCAGCGATGCTTTTGGAGAAAGAGACTCGCCTGGAAACAGTTATATCTGCTGACACCGGTGATCGGAGCCGCGGCGTTCCTGCTGGGTATCCTTTTAATGCGGCGGGGGGCTGTCCCTATGAAAGCGTAGGGAAACTAAAATGAGCTTTATTGAAGTGAGAGATTTAAGAAAAGAATATAAGGTTGAAAAAAGAAAGGTTCGGGCAGCCATTTTTGGCGCAGGGAGTATGAGAAAAGGCATGCGGTGGACGGGATTTCCTTTACAATCGGGAGGGAGAGACCGTTGGCTGCATCGGCCCGAACGGAACCGGTAAATCAACAACCATCAAAAATGCTGTCAGAATATTGACACCCACATCCGGAGAGGTGAATGTGGGCGGATTGATTCCGGTATCGGAAGAAAAAAACAGCATGCTAAGAATATCAGAGTGGTTTTTGGACAGCGGACACAGCTGTGGTGGGAACTGCCGGTGATCGATTCATTCAAACTTTTAAAAGATATATACCAGATCCCGGATGACGTTTACCGCATGAACCTGTATGTTTTTGATGAAATATTGGATTTGAAGGCTTTTCTGACAGCCCTGTGCGGCAGTTAAGCCTGGGACAGCGGGTGAGGGCGGATTTCGCGGCCTCACTGCTCCATAATCCCAGGCTGGTTTTTATGGACGAGCCGACGATAGGGGCTGGATGTGCTGGCAAAAGAAAAAAATCCGGAGGTTTATTCAGGAGATGAATCAGACCAGGAAAGTCACAGTGCTGATCACATCGCATGATATGGATGATATCGAGCAGATCTGTAAAAAGGACAATGATTATAGGCTGCGCAGACTGGTGTATGACGGAAGAATTGATAATCTTAAGGAATTATACAATACTAAGACTTCGTTAAGCGTACAGCTGGTGAAACCGCCGGAGAAACCGCTGAATATTCCGGATTGCAGGATTACCTATAAGTCAGAAAACCAACTGCAGATTGTATTTTCCAAAAAAATATCGGCGCAGAAAATTCTGGAATATTTATTCGCACAATGTGAGATCAGGGATTTCGAACTGACGGAAACCTCTGTGGAGGAAATTATTAAAGAGGTGTATCGGGGAGTGGGTGAATAGTAATAGGTTAAATATTGATAATTAGTTGGATTTCGTATATAATAATATTGAATGTTAAAATAGCCGGAAAAGAGGTGGTGAGGGTTGGACACATATATTAAACGTCATGCAGAGCAGGCAGTGCGAAAAACTCTCTTCTATGTTTGGGGGCAATATTGGTTGCAGGTCCGCGGCAGGTGGGAAAAGACGACCATGCTTCAGAAAATTACGGAGGGGATAAACTATGTCACTCTTGACGATCTGATTGTCATGAAGCAGTGCACAGGAGGAAAAGCGGAACATTTTTCAGGACAATCCACCGCCGGTTTTTGTGGATGAAATTCAGAAGGCACCCAATTATTTCCATATATTAAAATGCCTCATAGACTGCAGTCACAGGAAAGCGCCAGTTTTTTATGTGCGGTTCACAGCAGTTTCAGATGATGGGGGTGTCAGCGAATCTTTATCGGGACGTATTGGTTTGGTGACCCTGCTCGGACTTTCTTTGCGTGAGAGATACGGTATTGAAAAACGATGCACCGTTTCTTCCCACGGATGATTATTTTTCAGAGAAAAAAGCAGCTTGCTGATATCTCCTATGCTGATGTCTGGAACATCATCTATCGGGGATCTATGCCGGAACTTGTCGGTAATCCTGACTTTGACTGAGCAATACGTAACTGAACGAAGCATGTAC
>VOFI01003079.1_pt1 | contig 26662 bp, 41 predicted proteins | sample 5384131 | NCBI WGS metagenome assembly VOFI01 (sample SAMN12384728, study PRJNA508395) | human gut metagenome | isolation source: healthy gut H | host: Homo sapiens | reverse complement strand
CGATTCCAATCAGATTTGTCAGATCATTTACTTCTATGTCAAGTACATTTGCGATTTTCTTTAATGTTAACAGGGATGGGCTTTTGGTTCGTCCACTTTCAATGTTGTCATAGGTACTGGCTGAGATTCCCGCTTTTGTGATTACTTCCTGTACACTCATATCCTTCAGCACTCTCTGTACCTTTAGCGTTTTACCCAGACTTAGTTTTTCTGTAATATTCATGTTTTGCTCCTTTCCGGGACGTGCGTCCCAATAAAAATAAAAAAGAACAATCATTTGATTGTTCTTTTCATAATAAATTGTTATTCTATTTCAAGTTCTATCCGATTATCGGGTAATATATGAAAGCCAAACTTTTTATAAAAATGGTGCAGCAATTTTCCGTTTTGTGGATCAAAAGGATCCTTTGTATCAAAACTTGAAAGCTCTCCATAAACTTTTTTGACATGCAGTCTTTTTACATAACAAAGAAAAGCTTCCATGATAAGACTGCCATAGCCTTGATTTCGAATACCTCCGATATTATCTATTAAATAGATCGAATCAATTTTCGTGCCGGATGTATCATAGTTTACTCTGGAAAACAAACGATTGTCTTTATATAATGATGGAGCGAAATTCGTAATATATCCATAAAGTTTATGCTTGATAAACGTCCAATATATATAGGGGAGTATTCTAATTGAATGGTTATAGTAAATAGATTCCCGTTATGTATGACAATTGAAAAGATTTCTTCGTTTCCGGCGGTCAATTGTTCGAGAGATTTTTTATATTTAGTATTTGAAGAACGGAGTCTGCTGCTTGCTGCAGTGTAGATAATTCTTCTCTTTGTTTCTTTATTTTCTGGTCAAGTTCATCCGTATGACTGTTAAACATCATTTTTATTCCTTTATAAGGTTAGTATTATAATGACATCCACATATCGTGAGTATTATCTGTGTTATTAATATGAAATCCAAAGTACTCGTAAAACAATTTTTGCTTTTGGTATTCATTTAAGTTTCTGGGAAGCGTATACTTTATTTTTTCCACGTTTAACTTTTTCATAAATGTTAGAAAAGCTTCCATAATCAGGTTCTCAAAAGAATTATCTTGAGAGGACGAGAAATTGCTGCACAATTCAACATATTCTAAAAAGTGATATGTTTTATGATAGAAAAAATGACTGTGCAACATATGACTTTTAGAGAACGATCCGTCTTGTTCCTGCACATAGCCGTAGAATTGGATATTTTCCGTCAGACCATTGCCGTTATAAAAAAAATTGAAACCGTAATAATAAAAACACCATTTCCGCAGTCCAAGACAGAATCTATTTGTTCAAAAGCATTACAGCGCTGCATTATAAACTCTACCATTTGTTGTTCAAACCGACAGGCATTAATCGCAGATCTCATCTTTTTCAATTTTCGCCTCCTGCTGTTGAATTATCATTTTCAATCTTTTCTTTTTCCGAATTATCATGATAATCCCAACACCTTTTAATCCAATATTCCATATCTTTGTATAATGCCGCAAGATTTTCAGTTTTGTTTTTCATATATCGAATATCAGACTGCAGTAATTTTAATTCTTCTTTATATCGTTTGGTTGAACTTGCCGCAGCACGAAATGCGTAAATATAAAGAGCATTATTGCTTATCCGAATACTACGAGGTATTTCTTTTTAACCTAATTACATCGTATAATACCATTTCTTCTAGTTTTTGTAAACTTCTGTTTTCCAGTTCAAGTACATCATATCCAAGAAATTGTTTTTGCAGTACCTGTGTTATGATATCTTCCATAATAATGCGCTCCTTTCCGGAACATGTGTCCGAAGCAATTACCCACCATCCCACCCCGCAAAAAGACATGAAAAAGAGATTATCAAATTATTTTGATAATCTCTGAATCATGTTCCCGTTTTGCACAGCTTATATTTTTCTTTTGCTTGTAATTTTTAATGTTTTGAACATTATCTTTTGTTACTTCTTTGGTTGCAAACAGTTCTGTTTCTATGGTTTCTATGCGGCCGGTGTCTTTCTTGATATCGTGCATCGTATCCACTAAGCCTTTGTGACCTTCCATAAGCAGCTGGATATTTGGTCTGATTTCATTTTCCAGTATAACTTCTATCTTTAATGTTCGGTTTTTGATTTCCGAAACATCAGTTTCTATGTTATCCAGTCTGCTGTCCATGTTGTCCAGCCTGCTGTTAATAGGCTGAATTTCTTCTTTTACAACGGCTCGAGTTTCTTCTTTAATAATATACCGAAGTGCTTCGAGCAGCTCTTGATTTTCCATTGCCATTGGCAACACCACCTTTTGTATTGTTTATAGTATCATACCTCAGTGTGTTTATCAAGGTTAAGAATGACTATTTTTACCATGCATTTTTTTATGCAAAAATGATTCCTACAAAAAGAGCGGCAGAGACCAGCAAAGAGGAGGTCAATACGAGGAGGAGCCACCGGTTATCACCTGTTTTTGGAACCTGTGGTTGCTCCGGCTCTGCTGGAATTTCAGGCTGTTCAGGATAACTTACTGTTTGCGCTTCGTCGTCGATGTCGGCGTGAATGGCCAACTCGACACCGTCTTTATACAGGCTTTCAAATACAACAATTTCCTTTGCCTGCAAGTGCGCTGCCGTCAAAGGTAAAGACAACGTCTACCGTACCGTCGGCTGTTTCAGCAACAAAGGTGGTCTCGGCCGTTACCTGCTCACCGTTTACCAGAAGTGGCTGACCTGTGGATTTATCCATCAGAATGCCCTTTACAGTGTATTCTGTGCCAACCTTCAGGTTTGCGTACTGCACCGTGTCAATAATCGTTACCTGTTGTGCTGCTGCACCTTCATTGGTACCGGTATTTTTGGTCTTTTGCAGTAGTGCCAATAATTTGTTCGTCCTCGCCGTAGTAGGTCACAGTTTGTCCCACATCGTTAATATCGGTATGGGAGGCAACTTCAATGCCGTTACGGTATAAGGTTTCAAATACAACCACTTGTTTTGTCTGCAAGTATGCTGCCGTCAAACGTAAATACAACGTCTGCGGTACCGTTTGCCTGTGTTGGTGTAAATACTGTTTGAGTCATTACTTGCTGACCGTTTACAAGCAAAGGAGAATTTGTTTCTTTGTCCATTAAAAATACCTTGCAGCGTGTATTCCACACCGACCTTCAGATTTTCATACTGCACGGTGTCTATAATGGTTACCTGCGGGGCAACTTGTCCCTGATTGGTACCGGTTTGACTATCTTTTGCTGTGGTATGAATGGTTTCTTTTTTTGTACATTATCATTGGTCAAGGTTCCTAAGTTCACTGTATACTTGTCACGGCTGATTGTGATTTCAATACCTGTTAAAAAGCTGCTTTCCTTCATTGTTGGCACAGGGCAGCTCGTCAATGATATAGACGTCATAGGGGAGTGCGCCTTTAGTATCGTCCGGCTGGCTTTGTACCAAACCAAATACCATCTGTGGAGCTTTGACCTGCATTGGTATTTTGCAAATGGCTGTTCCAGGAAGAGTGGGTGGAGGCATAGCCGTTTTCATCGGTTACGATAATGTGGCTTTCTCCTGTTGTTTTTTGCTGGTAATTTGGAACGGAATAAGCTGCATTCTGTGGTTGGTTCCGTCCTCAATTTTGATTAATTCCAAATCGCCTCGTTTAATCTGATTTAAGATAGATGTGCTTTTCTTCGGTCAGATCAACAATGACTCCCGTTTTCCGTAATGGAAAAGCTGCGGCTCAAAGGTTCCTTCGGGAAGATAGCCGTCAGGGGCGGTTACTTCATCCACATGGTAGCTGCCGTAGGGAAGAAGATCCGCCGCAGTAGTAATGGAGCCATCCGCACCAGTTGTAACAGTCTTCACAACCTCGTTAGAGTTGATATAGTTTGCCTTCAACCAGAACAGGGGAAGAGCTAATATTGGTAATTTCAAATACTGCACCTTCAGTGTGGCACCGCCTTGAGGAGCAGAAAGACCTGTTTCCAAATCGCGTTTTTGCAGCTTTATACCGCGAATAACAGAGTCGTTAATGGTGTTTTTCTTCACCTGTTAGGTCAACAATGACACCGTTTTTCCGTGATGTCAAAGGTACCTTCAAAAGAAGTATTGGGCTGGTAGCCTGTTGGAGGCACGCTCTCGGTAACGGTAATGACCGTAGGGAAGGGTATCCGCAGCAGTGACAGCCGTACCGTCTTCACTTGTGGTAAGAGTTAAAACAACTTCGCCCGGCTGGTAAGTAACGCCGTTTACTGTAACGGTATTGGCGTTGTTATTGATAATTTCAATTTGTGTGTGCCTGCAAGTGTACCGTTACCTTGTGCAGTATTATTTTCAGCATCTGCTTTACGTACCTGTACACCGCCGCGGATAGACTGTTCTGGTACAATCGGAGCGTTATAAGTGTGTACACCTTCCGCAAAACCGTCGCTTGTAATTTGACGAACAAAGATTTCGGGATTGATTAGATAACCCTCAGGGGCTTTAGTTTCTTGAATAGTGATTGTGCCAATAGGGAGAGTTACTTCTCCCATAGAACTGAAATAAAATTCATCACCAGATACTTTCCATCCGTTATCTAAATAAGCAAATCCATCACTATCAGTTTTAGCACCCAAGTTCTTGTGGGGGGTATTCCTTGAATTTCTGGATTGGTGTCATATAGTCCGGAGAAATATTTGATAGTAAATTCAGCATTTGCTAAACTTGCGCCACCTTGTGGGACATCTAAATTTGTTTCAGAATCTTGTTTTTTTGTAGCAATATATATGTAGGGTCACTTTGTGGAATATCTTGTACATAAACGGTAGCAGTTTGTCCACCGGTAACAACTATTTCGTACGTATTTCCGTCTAAAGCAAACCCTTGTGGGGCAGTAATTTATGTCGATAGGTAACCTTTTGATGTCATCTTCGGTTTTCCCCCGACCCACACCGTGCATGCGGCTTTCACCGCACACGGCGTTCCATCTGATTTTGTTTGTTGATAGTAAAAAATAGGCACTCTAAATTCCGATTTTAGAGTGCCTTAAAATGAATGATATTTGAAAAGGATTAATGAGAACCTGTGCAGCCGTTGCAGATAAGTACGTTTTCCCAGTGTCCGACTTCCTCGTGATAAATTGTTTTTGTACCGGTTTGTACTTGTTTAAATTGAGATTTCCAACCACCTGTAGCTTCACCCTTTAGGGCATGTTCTTTGATATGAGCGGCTGCATTACCTGTTATATCTGCACCACAAGTAGTACACATAGCCCATTCAACAGTTTGTGTCACTGGAACTTCTTCCGTCCAAGCAGGAGTGTCAACTACATACTGCTGTTGATATAAGGGGAGCATGCACTGCTGGCTGTGCAGGTGCAGTTGCAGAGGTGTTGCCTCCTCCGGTGTTGGCATGATTTGCAGTATTTGCATTTCCTTTGGAAGTATTGGTGTTTACACTGCTTTTGGTAACTGTGTCAGCATTTACATTTGTACCAGAATTACCGTTTGCTGTCTGCTGTTGAGTTCCATTTTGATTGGTATTTTCGGCAGTTTCTGTATTTGCTTCTTCAGGCTGTTCCGTGCTTTCGGCTGCACTTGTTTTGGAAGCAGTATATATCTCTGTATTTTCCATAGGTAACACCAATGTTTCTCCTTCATAAATACCGTCTTCTTTTAAGGTGTATAAATGACCTAAATCATTTCCGTCTCTGTCTACCACTTTATCAGGTACACCGTCATTGTCCGTATCTTGTACATATATGCCTAGGCTTGCACTTGTTTCTGAAATCACATTGCTTTCTGCTGCACTGCTTACAGTTTCACTTTCCGTTTCCGTACCTTCTCCGCATGCAGTGAAAGCAAACAAAGATACAGCCGCAGCAGTCAGTACTAATGCAATCAGTTTTTTTTCATCTCATATCATCCTTTTTCTCCGTCATTACGATAACATACATTTCAAGTTATATTATAGGTTATATTTTCGAATTGTTCTTTTGTTAATAAATAGGGTTTTTATAAATAAAAAGGGGATGCAGTTTAAATATGATTTTATATTTATATTATAAAATATACTTTAGAATAATTTCAAGTTATGGTTTAAAAAATACTATCAACAAAATCAGACTGAGGGCTGTTCCTCGGCTGCCATTACAGCAACTTCAACGGTCGTGCCCTCGCTCTCACAGAAAACATCCCGATAACAGTCGGCGGCTATGATGTTTCTGCTTTCCACGTTCCGAATATCTTAGCTTTCAAATGAATGAAAACTTGTTTTCATTCTATATCTTTAGGTGCTCGCTATGAGCCGGACAGAACTAATCTCTCATCGTTAAGATTCCCGCAGTTCCCGCCAAAGAAAGTACTTTGCGGTGTCTGTCACCGCCTATGCGGTTACTGTCTTTCAACAGTCTACTATCGGCTCGTACATTCGCTCGTTCGTCAGACCTTGATTCCAGGTCATTCTCACCATAGATATTTTTGTAGCGTCCCGGCATATCCAAAACCATATCATATGTTTTTATGACTTAGGTTTTGTTCTGCCGACTTTACCCGGCTTCATACAAAGATAATTCTGTTATATATCTTTTGCATGCGGGAGATTAGACTGTTCGTTTCAACCCAACATGACGGGTATCATTCCGAACATCGGATATTCAGTTGTAATTTTCAAAAGAAAATCCTCCCACTTCACAGTTACATGCTTATGGGGAAACGTGTCGCACCTTTGACATAGTATGTTCCGGCATTTACTTCTACCGTATTTGTATTGCCCCACTCATCAGTGGTTAAAGTACCTACTTGATTGATACAGTCCCATTCGGTATAGATACCATAGACTGCGCCGGCAAGGGAATAACATGAATTGTTATTCGTCAGTTCCGGATTGGCAGATGTTTTATTTAGATTTACATACCCTTTTTCATCTAATGTCCAGTACGCTAAATCTTGTGTGGCACCGCCATTGGTGTCTACAACCCATACATGAAAATTAGACGGTGCTTCCGGTAATCCTGCAATGGTATTCATAAAAGAAGTTGCTGCGTTAGTTCCTGCTGTATCACCATTTGCACGGCTGGCGGCAAGGGAAGTCACCACCCAGTCTTTGTCTGATGTACCAAGAATGGTGCCTGGACCGTGGCTGCCGTAATATAAACTTTTCTTAACTCCTGATTAAAGCTTTCCACCGGCGTTCCGGTGGAACTGCCTAAACCCGGAGTGGTTTACGCTATGCTGGACACAAACAGCCACACGGCCGTCAACTTCAAAGTATCCGACAACGTTAACCCCGTCCGTCACCATATCCTCGGAAGCCCGTGACAGTACGTGTCATGAAACCGGTTTTGTAACTGGTTTATGCGTGCAGTACGTTCATTCTCTCAAAGTTATTGATGAGAGATTGGACGCCCATTTGCTCTAAAGTCATACTGTGACAGCTTGTCTTGATAAAATTCTTCTTTCAGGTATCCTTCTGTATCTACCCATTCGGACAAACCTTTTTTCGGCCGCAAATTCTAATCGCTGCTGTACTTCCGTTTCTGCCGCCATTGCTGTAAAGTTTGTGATAGGCAGTATGAACAGTACCATGATAGCTGACATAATACCTGCTAATATTTTTTCTTTTGCCTGTTTTAAAAAATATTCATGAATATTTTCATATCTCCTTTCCGGGACATATATCCCGATTGTTGTTATACAGCTGCTGTTGAGAAATGTATAAAGTGCTTACCTAAATCAATGGAACCACCCCTTAAAATAGAAGTAAAAAAAGAGAAAAGACATTCTAATTTTAGAATGTCTTTTTCATATACTTATTTTTTATTAGTAGAGGACTCTTTATTATCCCCAAATTATAAAATCAATTTTTTTAGTAGCACTAATCCAACAATAATTTGGGAACATCTTATCAAACAAGTCAATATTTCTCTTTGTATCTTCTGTAGGAAGATAAGTATCATAAAATGCTTCAATTTCTTTATAAACTTCTATACTGGGCTCAATTTTTTTGTTTAGAGTTTTATATATTTTAAATGAGAGATTATTTTAAAATTAAATGAACCATTCCAACTCCCAGCAGTTAAATCCGGGGTATGAATGGTACCTTCTATATCTGTTCCCATTTCTGTTTCGTCATCTCCTAAAGAGCCTGTATAGTCCGCTGACCTAAATTTAGTTATTTGCTGTACCGTTGTAGCTGTTATATCTGCTTTACCTTTTTGAGTCATTGTAAAGAAAGAATCCGGTACGACAGAAATGTAGCGAGAATCTCCAATTGCTCCGGTGCAAGTTACAGTGTATGTACCGATTTTGTTTTTACCCGATAGAGTAATTCTTTTGGGGAATCGTAACACTGAATGTTTCCGGAACCCATTTTGCATACAATATTTTTATCTCCTGTATCTGTTGAATTTATTTTATCAATAGGGTCTCCGATGAAATTTTCGTTATCATACCAACCGGCAAATATATATCCTTCCTTTTTCTACATTATCTGCTGTTGGCAGTATCACTCCCTGTTCCCTCTACATATATATGTGGGGCAGTATAGCCTTGTTTCCAATCGGTAAATGCTTGATTCCCGTTCTGAAAAAGATAAATAGTTGTACCGAATATCAGGAATAATCGTGACTTCCATTGTTTTGCCATTTCAGTATCATAAGTATAAGTAATATTATTTCCTTTTGTATAACCACTGATTACTGTTCCGTTAAAGGTTGCACCTGTGGGATTATCTATTTTATCACCTAAAATATTCGAATCAATATCTTTCAAATCTAATGTTTCACTGGTGATGAGCAAAGTTCTTGTTTGGGGACTTTGTGTTCCACTTGTCAAGTCTGTATTTTTACTTAAATCCAGTGAAAGCAACTGATTCCCATCACAGTTAAAATACCAAAGTATATTGCATTTGCTAACATCCAACTCCGTTAACTGATTATCTGAACAATCGAACCCATATAATAAAGTACAATTACTAATATCTAATTGTGTTAACTTATTATCACTACAGAATAACATATCCAGATTACTATTATTACTAAGGTCAAGGAATTCTAATTTGTTGTTTTCTAAATATAATAATTTCAATTCTGTGGCCATGCTAATATCAAGAGATGTTAATTGATTATTCCTGCACTCCAAATCAGATAAATTAGTATTACCAGCCAAATTCAGGCTTTTTATTTGATTGTCGTCACAATATAAAAAGCAGTCAGATTGTTACTGCTTAAATCTAACTCGGTCAATTGATTTTTATTTATCCATAAAGTTACTAATTTGGTTAATTTACTAACATCTATACTTGTTAGAGCATTATTGGATACAGCGAGCTCGGTAATTGATGTAAAGTATTCTATTCCTGTTAAATCGGAAATTTTAGAACCGTTATATCCATTATTTAGGTCAATTGTAGTTACTTTTCACGTTCAAAGTCCTCAAGTGCTCCACTTCCATTTTCATCTATGGTATCCAAAACATATTGTCTAAAAAGCTGGATCAGGAAAAAGATTTTCATCAATTATATACTTATCTCCGGCACGTGTGGCAGCATGAACAGCCGCACCTAAGGAAGCAAAGTAAAACAAAACTGATACTTATCATTACAAGCAGGGCAGCTTTACTTGTTTTCGCTTTCATGTACATTCCTACTTTCTATAAATTTTTGATAGAGCAGACTTATTAAGCCACGTTATATTATTTTTTATTTATGGAATTAGTTAATAAAATACTTTAATTTAGTCGGCAGAATCTTGGTTTAAAGCAATTGTAAAGTTAAATGTGCCGTTCCAGCCTCCGGAAGTAAGACCGGAAGCTGCAATAGAACCAGTAGCACCCGTAGCCATTTTTGCTTCACCTTCCTCTAATTCTGTTGTATAATTATCTGCTCTGAATTTGGTAGTTCCTTGTGTCACTGTGGCTGTTACATCTTCTTTACCTTTTTGGGTCATGTCAAAAGAAGCAGCTGGTGCAACGGAAATAAATTCGTCACCTGCAATATCGCCTGTGCAGGTTACGTTGTATGCTCCTGATTTTGTTTCACCTGAAAGAGTAATTTTTTTAGGAATGGTAACTGTAAAAAGTAGAACCTACTTCAGCATAGACAGATGTCTGTGCTGTTTCATTTGCGGAAATAGTTTGTGTTTCATTGACTGCCTCTGTAGAGTTTGTGTATGCGAAGGTTGGCAGAGCACATACCGCTGCCATAGCAGCGACTGCTGCAAAACTTACAATTTTTTTCATGATATTATTTCTCCTTTGTTTCTGCATATAACGTGGCCTAATAAGTCTGCTCTAACTATTTATGTTGTTAAGATACTGTAATTGTGGTATCCTGAATTGCTCCATAACATTGAACGTTTGTTTCAACATCATAAGTAGTAATTCTGATTTGTACTTTATGACTGCCTTGTCCAAGAAAATCATAAACGTTCCAGTCAACAGATTTACCCGGTGAAATTCCGTTTTGTAAAATAAATCATTTTCGATGTTACTTTGATGACAGTATAAGTGCCGTCTGTATTTGCAATAGATTTGTATTCTGTCAAAGTATCTGTTACATTGCCGTTGCTGTCTTTCAGCAGGTATTCATTGGTTTCAGCGTTATAGAAGTTTTCGTATGTAACGGCGTGACTGTTTATATACTTCTGTGCTTGCTCTGCTGTGGTAAACGTATCTTCCTGTACGGTATCCATTGGTTTGGTTATGGCATATACGAAGTTCACTGTGTTTTCCATTGGATTATATAAAGATAGGAACGGTCTGTCTTTGCCGGCAGATACCCGTGCATACCCCGGTACGGATGTATTTTCTTGTGATGAAACAGAGCCTTCTCCATTTAGGTGCTGCTGTCCGTCCCAGTCACTGCCACTTTCCATGAGAAGGGAAGAGGTAGTTGTTGGCACAGATTGTTGCAGTGGCAGTGCTATGGCCAATCCGGCAATCACTCCGCATGCAGCAATACCGCAAGAACTAGCGATGATTACTCCCATTAAATATGTTTTTTCCAGACGTACAAATTGATTATCCCCAACCGGAATGTATCCTTTCGCTGAACACATTTTTCCATCTATTACTTCAAATTTCTTGCCTTGTATGATGATATAGTTATTATTATCTCCCTTTACAGGTTTTAGTTTTGTATTGCCGATGACGGTAACGGTATTTCCACTTTCCTCTACAGATTTTTTGTAGTCCTCAAAGTCATCCGGTTTTAAAATAGTAATATCCAGTCCTTTTCTATTAAAATTTGTTGTATATTGATTTTCCATTTCAACGTAATTTAAAATCATAATTTTAACTCCTTTCCGGACGTGCGTCCCAGCAAAATAAAAAGACATTCTAATTTAGAATGTCTTTTTTACTCTATATTTTCTTTTGAAAGAACTCTTTCTTTGTAAGAAATTTTCTTAATCTCTGCACTATTTATATTTTTTCTACATAGTATTTATCAATATAGATTGTTATTGTTTCACTATCTTTATCATAAGAAAACTTTTCTAATATATATTGCGTGTTATTTCTCATTAGAATTACACAATCCCCGTAATCTTGGGTTTCTATATATTCATATTCATTATATTTGGTATGCGGGTGAAAATAACTCCTGTAAATTGCATACAGGCCACACCGGCAACCAGAAGATAAGATGTTATGCAGCAACATAATAAAATATTTTTCAATTTTTTTTTGAAATGCTTTATGCTGTATAGAATCCTTATATCCCAAAATATACAATAGTATAGCTGAGACTAAACAGATAGATAGGAAGATTGTTGTTAAAATAAACATACAGTTTTCACTGAATATATGAAACGGTTTGGATGCCATTACATATACGGTACATAAAATACACATTAACACAATCAGCATAATGCTCCCTTCACCAATAAAACGCCCTATTTTGGATTTTATTGGTAAAAGTGTTTTTTAGTTTTACCTATCAGTAAAGCTAAGGGACATCCTATGATAAGCGTTAAAAATAAAATACCACATATAATGCTATAAATAGATTTTCCAATATTGGGCATTATTAGTTCAGATGATAGATTGTAAGTATTGATAGTCACAAAAGACGTTATATATGCAACAGCTGTTACAACTGCACCGGTAGTTGCAAAAAAAATCATTGCATATTTTATATAATGATTCCGTATTTTTGCAAGTAATTTTTTCATCTTTATTTGATACTTCTCCTGTATACGGTATAATATACAGCATATGGTACCACATACTATTAACGAAGACAATATAATAAAAAATTCATAGGGAAATTGGGAAATGCCTCTTTCATTTCTACTGTCATGAATTCATTTATAAATAATGCCCAAAAACCAACCATAAGAACAAAAGCTATTAGATACATAATTATCCGGAGGCAAAAATCAAATGTACGGCTATTATTGTCATAATATAATTGATTAGCAAATTCTATACCAAGTATCATACCTAATAGAATTAACATTGGGAACACACTGCTAATGGCAATAGTCCATATAAAGTTTAGTATCATGATATTTTCTCCCTTGTTCTTAGCTATATTTGTTGCTCTTCTGTTGGTATTTCTTATTTCTGTATTCATATTGTCCTTGCTTTTCTCTCTTTTTCATATTTTCTAATTTCGTTATTTGTTATAATTTTGATAGAAAGACAATGCTTCCAAGATATAGTCCTGCGCACCACCATTTTCCAATATATGCAAAGGGATGTAATCAGAAATATCTTTTATTTGCAGCTTTACTTCTTTGACCTGTTTCTTTTTCGCTTTCGGATGAAAAAATTCATCCAAAACAGTTTCACTAAGACAAGTTTCAGTTTCCAAATCTCTTAAGTTTTTCGCTTGCTTTTCGGATATTTTTTGTTTTTTTGCAAGCAGATATTCTGCAAGTACGATTTGTCCCGTATGGGTCAAAAGGACAGCTCAGCCCCTACAGAAAGCTTGATACGGTCTTCATCTACCATTTGTCGGAGTGATTCAACTAAATGAGTGATTCGCTTATATCGATATATTTTTTTACGCTGTTCTTCTGTTCTGGGACGTACGTCCCGCAATGACTTTAAAAGCTGATCTTCTTCTGTATAGGCAAATCCAAGTTCGCTGGGAGAAAAATCATCTTCTCTGTCAGTATTCGTTTTTAATAGAATCAATCTTGCGCTTGTATCGGAAGTTTTTTAACGATACAATCTATTTCATGACAACCCAAAAGTTTACATGCTCTTACCCTGTGCCGTCCGGCCAATATTTCATATCTGCTACTATCTTTAGCACGTACTTGAATAGGTTCCAATAAACCACATTCCTCAATACTGGCTGCATAATTTTCCACCTTTTTGGGATTGATTTTAAACGGTTGATTCTCAATTTCATCCAGCAAAGAAATATCAATTTTTTGAACCATATCATTCGGTTGGGATGAGCCGAGAATAATCCCTGAAAGGCTTCTTCCGGCGTGGGAATTCTCTGTGTTTTTAATTCTATTGCCACAATGGCATCTCCTTTCTGATTGGGACGTACGTCCCAATTACTTGCAGCGTCTTAAAAATTTCCTGTACGATATAAGCGTATTGCTGTCCTATCCTTGACTTTTCATCTGTAACCAAGCAGTTGTGTGTAACGCTGCTTTTTTTCGCTTCGGTACGGTAGTCAATTTCAGAACCGAATACCAGATTTCCGTAGCTGTTATGTAAAGCATCTTTTACCGCATTGCTGACTTGTGTATTTTTTGATACATGGTTAGCAGCATACCCAGCAGATAAGGCTGGATTGCTTGAGTCTGTTTACTTTGTTGAAGCTTAAGCAGCATATCGCTTACTCCTTCATAGGCAAGGGGATCTGCCTGTACGGGGATAAGCAGCTTATCGCACGCTTTTAAAGAATTGGAGACCAGCAAATCCAAAAGAAGGCTGGCAGTCGAATATAATATAATCGTAATTCTCTGAAAAATACGGTTGTTTAAAGATACGGCTTAATACATTTTGGCTGTCTCCGTCCAATCCTAATATTGTAACAGCACCTGACATAATGGGACTTGCTGGAATATAATCTACATTTAATTTTTTGTTTGTCCGTATAAAATCCTGCACGGCATTTATTTGTACGCCGGAAACGTTTTGATAAATCATATCACTTAACGTGGGCTTTTCATCGGGTGTAAAAATCCAGCCATCGGCTTAAATGGTTTTGTGGATCTGCGTCAATCAGTAATACTTTCTTACCGACCTTGGCAAGTCCTGCGCCTATATTTAATACGGTAGTTGTTTTTCCAACTCCGCCTTTTTGGTTTGCTACTGAAATAATCATAGTGAATTCTTCCTTTCTTTTTTCATGGTTAAAATAAAAAGAGAAAAACATCAAATATGTTTTCTCTTTGGTGAATAAATGAAGAATTATTCCTTGTTTTTTACAGATAAAGCGGTAAATGGCAATATTTTAAACATATAAGACATAAAAATATACATTTGGCAGATATTTCATGAAAAGGATGCACCACTGTGGTAATATAAATATATCTAAAATCTTACTTATTTCAGAGGAGGAAGAAAGATGAAATTAACAAAAAACAGTTCATTTAAAGATTTTGCGGATTTTTGGTTAGAGCACTATATGCTTGGTTTTGTGAAAAACAATACTTATATGGGAACGTATTATCATCAAACATATTATAACTTGATTCCGTATTTTGGGAATTTTAAAATATCGGATATAAAACCTTCCATGATACAGGAATTTTAAATCTTCAAGGAAAAAAAGTATGCCTTAGAAACTTTAAAAAGAAACTTAAATTTTGTTTGTACAATATATTATCTGTGGCAGTAGATGATAATATTATTTCTACCAATCCTGTAAATAAAAGAATCAGATTAAAGAGTGATGTACCTCCTATCGAAAAAACGGGTATGGAGTAAGGAACATTTTAATTGTGCATATCAGTTCGCTTTAACCCATCCATATGGATTGGGGCCTTTGTTGGTGATGGATACTGCCATCAGCCGCAGTGAACTTTTTTTAAGAATTCGATGGAAAAATATTTTTTGGGATAAAGGTTGTGTAAAAAAATACGAGATGGAACGGTTATTCTGCAGGATCCTGTCAGCAAAAAATATTACCTTCATACAGGAGGTTTGAAAAAATAAGTATAGGGAACGGGATATTCCTTTTTTCACAAATAGTATGTAATCGTTTAAAATTACAGTATCAGAGTGTTTTATTTTTTGGAAAAGAAAAGGTCTTACTTCCCAACAGATTAATGACCGATTTGTAATATCCAATCAAAAAGGTACGGCGATGGATCCGAACAACTGGGTCAAAAGATGTTTTAATCCCTTTATGGATAATTTGACTGCCCAATATCCGGATATACCTGCATTAACACCGCATGAACTGAGACATACCAGAGCAACGCTATGGTGGCAGGAAGGCGTGGATTTATTATCACTTGGAATGGCAGGAGGATGGAGCAATCTAAGAATGCTGCGTGAAAGATATGCCCACAGCAATGTTGATCATTTGAAAAAAGTGCTAAACAGATAAATGTGTGAATGGCATTCAAGAGGTCAGCGGTTCGATCCCGCTTATCTCCACCAAAAAACCGCGTAGTTTAGCTGTTTTAGCTATTCTGCGCGGTATTTTTGTTTGATGAAAACAAATATGATGTTGTTAAAAGTTTGTTGTTCCAAACTGATGCTTCAATATTCGGAAAAGAATAAAAAAGTATGGTGGAGCATGGAAAAAAGAGAGAAAAGGGAATGATTTGAGAGATTCTTATTTGTAGAAATTAGGACAGATATGCTTTTGCAATGGAAACAGTCTTCAGACAACTCTTAAGAAAAGAAGAAGACAAAAGGAATGGTTGATGATTGTGTTGGTACAAATTTGGAGTTTATTTCCTAAGATAAACTGATACTTTATGTTCCTGTTGTGCATTGCTTATATCATGTGTTATCATGACTGAAAATATGTTTGAGAAGTGCTCAAAGATAAATTGTCTCCATTCTTGATTTCTTTCCATATCATGCTTTGGAAGTTGCGTTACTTCTTAATTTACTCGTTCTCTTTCAGCAAAAAATTCTGGCCTATGTAAACAGGAATCGCGAAAGGAGTCAATCGTTTATGAAAATCATTATTTCTCCGGCAAAGAAAATGAAACAAGATGCAGACAGCTTTGAGTGCCATGAATTGCCGCAGTTATTGCATCAAACAGAGCAACTCTATCAACAGTTGTGCCGCATGTCTTATACAGAATTAAAGCGTTTGTGGTGCTGTAATGACCAAATTGCAACACTCAATTACGAACGATTGCAAAAGATGGATTTACATCGGAATCTAACACCTGCAATTATGTCTTACGAAGGAATTCAGTATCGTTATATGGCACCCTCTGTACTTACGGATAAGGAACTTGCTTATCTGGAGCAAAATCTTCGCATTCTGTCCGGCTTTTATGGTATACTGCGTCCATTTGATGGGGTAACACCGTATCGACTGGAGATGCAGGCAAAGTTATCTGTTAATGGATGTCATAATCTCTACGAGTTCTGAAGGATATCATTGCGCAATCTTTGTTTTCCGAAACCGATACGATTGTGAATTTGGCAGCAAAAGAATATAGTCGATGCATTTCTAACTATCTACCGAAGCATGTAAAGTTTCTAACCTGTATTTTTCGGCGAACTGCAAGAGGATAAAGTGGTTGAAAAAGGTACGAAATGCAAAATGCTGCGCGGTGAAATGGTACGATACATGGCTGAAAACCAGATAAATGATATCAAAGATTTACAAGCTTTTGAACGGCTTGGTTATCGTTTTTCTCCGCAACGGTCAGATGAAACAACGTATGTTTTTTTTGAAGCATATTGACCCAGACTCTATTTAAAATGTGGGAATTATCTTTCCCAAAAACTCATCTTTCATAGTATTGGAGTACAATGAACTTGATTAATAGCCGTCATAGTTTCCGTTTTTTTAAGACGAACCGTTTCAATGGTTTTCTATTTGACATCACATCACTTAGGTGAAAGCGTATTCATTTCTTCTTCTTTTCCATCAATATTTTTTTTCTACTATCTTTTAAGGTTACAAAGAAAACTTGAAATAGTTACAAAAAAGAATCGTAGGATGTCTGGGGCAGAAGAAATGCAGTTTATGAAAAGGACTCATAACAAAGTTTTTGGGCTGTGTTATGAGTCTTTTTGTTTTTTAAAACGCAGAAATGCGCATGTTAGTTTTTCATGGAGGTTTTAAATATTCTAAGGTTTTAGTTACAATTTGCGGAACAAAGTATAGAATGTTTATGAAATGCGCAGTACGACAGAAAATGTTTTTCATTGACAGCAGGCAGCAAAATTTCTGCGGTTGTTATTGTTTGCATCTATTTTGTAGACTTTTGGGTTTCAAAACGGAATAAGACATTTCAAACATATTTTATTGTCAAAATAGACTCAATGCAGCTTTTTTGCTTTGTATTGGGTCTTTTTATATTTTGAAAGGGGTAACAGTATCCGATTTTTCTGTGTGATTTCACATCTTTTTAGCACTCTTTTCAAAAAGGAAGCATAAAAAAAGGTTAAGGAAAATAATCCGCGAGAAAGAGGTTTCTGTTCAGTATCTTGTCTTGAGTAGGGGATTGGGAGTTGGGTGGGATAACATGATAGTTTTAGATTATTTTTGATGTTCTGTTTTATCATGAATGATATCTTTGGAACGTGTTTGAAATTGTTTTGGTGTGATGCCTTCAAAACTTTTGAATATTCTGTGAAAATGCGATGCGTCGAAAAAACCTAATTTTTTTGAAATTTCAAAATAGGGCATTTCTGTTCCTAAAAATACTTTCGCAATTGTTATTTTTCTCTTGTTTACATATTCTGTAATATTAATTCCCACTTCACTCTTAAATCTGCGTCGAAGTGCGCTTTCGGACATAAAAAATGTTTGGCCAGTTCAGAATTTTAAAAGAATCATATATCTTTTAAATTGATATACTGGATTACGGATATGATTAATGGAGAATATTTTTTGTCGGAAAGACCGTGCAGTTCTTTTGTAAAATGTATGATGGCACAATCTCGAATTGCAAGTACTTCTATAAGTGTCGTTTGTATTTCCAGTTTTTTTATGTAAAAATCTCTCAGCCGAATGGCATCCAGAATATCTTTTCCCGCATGAATTGCCAAAGAGGACAGTTTTTCTAGAATGACAATGGTATAGTTTTTTTTTCCGCACGGGTGTTATCCCCCGTAGAACTGGGGATAACGCTGCACCCTATATCTGCTATCCCTTGCTTTAAAGCGGTGATGTCTCCGCTGATAACAAGGTTTAAAATTTGATTTTCATAATAAAAAGGAATATTTTTCAGGCGGCAGATAATTGTAATCAATATTAAGATATCCATCCTTTAGTTTTAGTTCGTTTTGGTATACTTGCTTATGCAGGTTTGCCGAATACAGCTGTTCAAAATCAATGTCAAATACAGAACTGAGCAAAACAATAAAATCACGGATGTCTCCCCAGGGAATAGATGGGAAGAGATTGATAATATTTTAGATATTCTTTTTTTCTCTGAATGGGATTTACGTATCATTCCGGACGGTTCAAAAAGGATTCAAACTGTGATTTTAAAATACGGCCAGTAAGAAAAGGTCCCATAGTAACGATATTATCTTTTATACCGAAACGATATAAAGATTTCATGAAACAGGCCGTAATCGAACCATACGTAGGTTTCCGGTATTTGATGATGTGAAAAATCGTATGAAAAATGATATTGCGTATCAGAACAGTAGGTTCTGATACGGTTGAACTTTAAATCTGATATATATACGGAATTTTTTTTGTCGTTACATGCAATGCTTTTACTTTTTTGAAATCTTTGTCTGTCAGTTTCATTTTGTTTTCACTACCTTAACTCCAATAGTATCCATATGTTCCATATTGAAATAGCTCATATTACAATTTTATTAGAATACCATGCTTTCCTATATGAAATGTAAAACTGTGTTTTCTTTTCTCAAAAAAGAATAAATATTACATAAAATATCTAATTTGTACAATTTTTCTCTTATTTTCACCTAATATTTTACATATGTCTAATGAATATAATTTTATGTAAAAATTTTTTATTCAATGTAATATACGTTCTATTTTCTCCATTTACGAGACTTTGTTTCTATTTTCAGTTATCCTATGGAAGAACTAAGATATTACAGGTTAAGTTTTCAATATGTTTGGTTCAAAATTTAGGATGACTTCAGGTTGAATTGTTACCTGTGTTTGTCCAGATAAGAGGAGGAAACATATATGCTATGCATTTGACTATGTCCACAGATTATGCCATTCGAATTATTGTCTATTTGTCTGATAGAAAATATTTGGCCTCATCAAGAGAACTTTCAAAAATTTGAATATTCCACAAAGTTATGTATTTAAAGTTCTCAGGGCTTTACAAAAAAGCAGGACTGGTCAAATCGTGTTCCGGAGTAGACGGTGGTTTTGAGCTTTTAAAAAGACCTGAACATATTATGCTGTTTGACGTCATGGAAGCAACTGAAACAACCATGAAAATTAACAGATGTCTTGAAGATGACAACCATTGTAATCGTCAAGCTGCTGCATTATGCCGGATACGATGTTTCTATGTGGATTTACAGGAACTGATAGACACTAAATTGAAAAAACGACCATACAGGGATTTACTGCTTACATGAAGTATGTATCCCGTTAATAGAGTCATGCTATGTAATGTGGAAGGAGATTGATGAAATGAACAAAAACACACACGGGCATGTCATGCCTGAACACAGGAGGCAGCGTTGGGCTCTTCGAAAACTTAGTGTTGGAATGTGTTCGGTCTTGCTTGGATTTGCCGTTATGATTCCTACTGTCCCTGCTGTCGGTGCTGCAGAAATATTTGCTGTGAGCGATGTGGGTACAGCGAATGCAGGAGTGAAAGAGCTGGATACTTCGTCGCATTTTACGGCTACCGGTGTTCTGGATTCTTCTTTAAGATATGCTTCTACCGTGTATAAACAAAGTAGATGCTACAGGAAAAATTATGCTGACCATGACAAAATGGGCAGATGGTTCTACTGGCTGGGCAACCAATAAAAATAATGAATTTGCAGGAAAGTATTTATTATATTTTTCACATGATACCTTTTATAAAGAAATAGAAAGTATCACCATTGATGGTGTAGCGTTGGAACAGAAAGATGAAGGAGCTCTTTTGGATGGTGCCCATCGCCAAAATTCCGAAGTATGCACTGATTGGCGTGGTTACCAACCATGATATTACAATAACGCTGAAAGACGGAAAAACATTAACAGATTTAGGGTTGGACGATAAGGCGGTATCCTTTGGCAGTGTTTGATTCAGAATGACGGTACTATTGCCAGTGAAAGTATTAGTAACGGATATATTCTGGAGAACAATCCGAATATCAAAAACGAAAAGGAAGCCGGTTTTACAGCAGGTCAAATGACCCAAAAGGTAATGTTTGATATTAATTCCATGTCTCTGAAATCTGTACATACTTTTAAGCCCAATGAGAACTATATACAATCCGATTATGGTTGGGTTATTTATGTAAAAAGAACAAATTCCTACAGAGCTTTTTGCAGTATATTGACAGAGACAATATTACCATATACAATTCCGATTTATCGGGTAAACTCAATTCAGGCAGAAAAACATTCACAGTTTCGATGGATGATAATGGACGTGTTGATACAAGCAATACTCCTGAACTGAGTATTGTTGGCCGTGATACAAAGGATCAACTGAGCACTGCAAGAGACAATACAAACGATATATTTTGGGGTACCTTGGGTCAAAGCAGAAATTACACCATATCCTATCAATTAAAAGACGGTGTGAGTGTAGCTGATTTTTTGCCAAAGCTATGAACGATTATGTTCAGAAACAGCAGGCCAGAGTTTTGTTTGATCATTGGATGGAAGCAGATTATCTTAATGAATCCAATCAACAGATTCTTCATAAACCGGACCACGGTGCACCTCCAAAACAATTAACAGGCAGTTATTCCAATGCATATTTGGATACCAATGATACAGATAAAAGACGGTCTGTTTGATTTTGTGGAATGGCAGATAAAAACAGACAGTACAGACGTGGATACGGACGGAGACGGCGTACCTGACGGTCAGGAATTTTTGGATGATAACACATTGCCAAATGACGCCTCGGATTATCTTCCGTCCAAGCCGCTCACAGATGTTACGGCTTATGATGGGTCAAAGGATGTAACTGTTACAGGTACTGTTTCTAAGCCTTTGATTGCAGATCCTTCCGATACAAGTAAACTGCTTCAATTACGGATGCTGCCGCAGGCAACGTGACGGTGAAACTGCAGGCATATGATGAAGCTTCCAATTCCTATACAGATACCACGTATGGTACAGCGACCATTCCGTTTGCCGACCTCGTCACCGGTAATTTCTCTATTAATGTTGGTGCAAATACAATACCTGACGGAACAAAAGTAGTTTTGGTTTCCTATAGTCCAAATGGGAAGCATGCCGTTATGGGTGATCCGCTTTTTCTTTTAGCGTACCTGATAAAGATAAATACAATGCAAACAGGGGCACCGTCAACCAAGATTACGGCACCAAAGCCAAGGAACAAGATATCCTAGATGCAGTTACTGTGACGGAAACCAAAGGTGGTCAGGAAGTTCCTGTTTCTGCAGACAAAATACAGCAGAAGCAATCAAAGGAACCATTCCTGAGCCAAGTGCAGACGGTTCGGACCAAAACAGTAACAGTAGAAGTCACCTATGCAGATGGAAGCAAAGAAGAAGCCACAGTCACCATTTCCTACGGAGAAGCAAAAAGACAAATATGCACCGGTAGGTCAAGAGGTATCTGTCAATAAAGGAAGTCAACCAAATGCAGAAGCTGGTATCCAGAACAAAAATGACTTGCCGCAAGGAACAACGTATAACTGAAAAGCTCCGGTAGACACCAGTACACCGGGAGAAACCACAGGAACCGTTGTAGTTACTTATCCTGACGGAACCAAAGATGAAGTGGAAGTAAAAGTAAATGTGGTTGACCCTCGCACCGATGCGTGAAAAATACAATGCAAACGGGGGCACCGTCAACCAAAGATTACGGCACCAAAGCCAAGGAACAAGATATCCTAGATGCAGTTACTGTGACGGAAACCAAAGGTGGTCAGGAAGTTCCTGTTTCTGCAGACAAAATACAGCAGAAGGCAATCAAAGGAACCATTCCTGAGCCAAGTGCAGACGGTTCGGACCAAACAGTAACAGTAGAAGTCACCTATGCAGATGGAAGCAAAGAAGAAGCCACAGTCACCATTTCCTACGGAGAAGCAAAAGACAAATATGCACCGGTAGGTCAAGAGGTATCTGTCAATAAAGGAAGTCAACCAAATGCAGAAGCAGGTATCCAGAACAAAATGACTTGCCGCAAGGCACAACATATGACTGGAAAGCTCCGGTAGACACCAGTACACCGGGAGAAACCACAGGAACCGTTGTAGTTACTTATCCTGACGGAACCAAAGATGAAGTGGAAGTAAAAGTAAATGTGATAGATGCTCGTACAGATACCGAGAAATATACAGCACAAGGCGGCACTGTGAATAAGCCATATGGTCAAACTGCAACTGCAAACGAAATTACAGCAGCAGTAACAACAGATGCGCCGCAAGATAAAGTACAGTCTATTGCAGTTGCGGGAAATATCCCCACACAAGGAAAAAATCAACCTGTAGCTGTGACAGTCACCTATGCAGACGGCACAACAGATACAGTAACGGTAACAGTAACTTACGGAGATGCATCTGACGTATACAACCCGATAGGACAGGAAATTCCAGTCAATAAAGGAAGTCAGCCGAATGCAGAAGCAGGTATCCAGAACAAAAATGACTTGCCGCAAGGCACAACATATGACTGGAAAACTCCTGTAGACACCAGCACACCGGGAGAAACCACAGGAACCGTTGTAGTTACTTATCCTGACGGAACCAAAGATGAAGTGGAAGTAAAAGTAAATGTGATAGATGCTCGTACAGATACCGAGAAATATACAGCACAAGGCGGCACTGTGAATAAGCCATATGGCCAAACTGCAACTGCAAAACGAAATTACAGCAGCAGTAACAACAGATGCGCCGCAAGATAAAGTACAGTCTATTGCAGTTGCGGGAAATATCCCCACACAAGGAAAAAATCAACCTGTAGCTGTGACAGTCACCTATGCAGACGGCACAACAGATACAGTAACGGTAACAGTAACTTACGGAGATGCATCTGACGTATACAACCCGATAGGACAGGAAATTCCAGTCAATAAAGGAAGTCAGCCAAATGCAGAAGATGGTATCCAGAACAAAAATGACTTGCCGCAAGGCACAACATATGACTGGAAAACTCCTGTAGACACCAGCACTCCTGGAGAAACAACAGGAACAGTTATTGTCACTTATCCTGACGGAAGCAAAGATGAAGTGGAAGTAAAGGTAAATGTGATAGACCCTCGTACGGATGCAGAAAAATATCAACCTGAAACCATTCCGAAATTATTAAACCGGGAGAAAAACCGGATTTATCTGACAATGTTACAAATCCGGCTGAACTTCCAAATGGAACCATCATTAAAGATATAACACCAGATGGAACTGTTGATACGAACACCCCTGGTGAGTATACAGGTACTCTGGAGATTACATATCCTGGATGGAAGCAAAGAAATTTTAAAGTTCAAATCATCGTAGCGCAAGAGAACGAACCAATTTCAAATGGTGTAGGTAATTCTATGAGTGACAACAATGGTAATCCCCAATCATTACAGAACACTCCAAAGACAGGTGACCTGACAAATACCGGATTATATATTGCCGGAGCCTTGGGTTCTCTTACTGCTCTATTTGGAATTATAGTTACGAAAAAACGCAAAAAAATCTCAAAAAGAAGATAAAATAAGTTTTTTATCCTTTTTATTTCCCTTATAACCCCTCATTACTTCTCGTACTTTCTCATAAAAACCTCATCCTATATATTAAATAAAAAGCCAATCGAGCATACACTCGATTGGCTTTTTGTATGTAAAGTGGGTTACTTTATCTCTATCATCTATTTATATAATAAACGCTTTCCCAACTATCTTAGATGATTTTGTTTCGCTCTATCTGTTACAGATTGACAACATATATTTCAAATTAAACTCGGTTTTTTATTGTCTTTCCTAACGCTGTTATCATTGGAGTGATTTACCTATATAACTGTACCCTTCAGCTCAAATCAAAAAGACTTCAGTTTCAACAAAACTATTTCATCTGATTCTGAATTATAAATGACAAAACTTTATCCGTTTTTTGTTTTTCTAACGATATATCATCACGAATGCGCTGGACAATACACGCAGTGTAGATTTAGTTCCTTACTCTAATAGACAGAGAAGGGAAATTGTATGAATCAATAAGACTGCAAATAATAAAAATTTGTTTTTATGAGCGTTAACATGTTCGTGCAGAAAAAAACGCATCCATGGTTTAAAGCGGCAGTGGATGCGTTTTTTATATTCGATGTTCCGTTAAAAATCAATATGCTTGACATAGGGGGTAGCTTGATAAATCTTCATAATATCGGAGGAAGAATAAGAATTTGGTACTAAAATCGTCAATTTTACATCGGATTCCTCACATTCAGCATCTGTTTTATGGGCTTCAATATCCATAATTTTTACCCGTTTGTCCGGGAAGAGGGTATGAATCAATTCCATCGGATCTTGATTGGATTTTACGGACAATGTGACATGAATGGAAACAAACGGTTTTAATACCCTGCTGTTGCGGTGCAGCAACAGTTGAAGAATCACCAATAAAACCGTTGTAACAATACCAATAATGTACATTCCGCTTCCGATTGCCATGCCGATTCCAACCGTTGCCCAAATACCTGCTGCAGTGGTTACGCCTGAGATAGTTTGGTTGCGGACAAAGATAACGCCTGCACCAATAAAACCGACTGCCGTTACAATGCCTGCCGCAATACGAGAAGGGTCCAGTCCAATGTTACTTGACTGCAGAACGTCTCCAAATCCGTATTTTGAAATAATCATCATGAGAGCAGAACCCAAAGATACAATAATATGTGTGCGGATACCCGCGGTTTTCAGCCGTGTTTCCCGTTCAAAACCAATGCCGGCACCGCAAATAATAGACAACACGATTCTTAATAAAAACTCCAGTTCCGTTTCTACGGAAAAAAATCATATGTATACACCTTCTTTTTCGTTTTACATTATACTACATTTTTTGCGGATATGCCAATGTTTTTATGTGAGAAATCAAAAAATGTGATATGTCTAAATTTGGGAAGAATAGTACCCGGACAATTGTGATAATTATCACAAACTTTGACTTGTTTTTTGTCAAATATTGCAAATAGAAACCATTTGCAATATTTTGGAATACACTAGAAGAATATTACTGGTGCTATGCATATTGTATAAAAAAAATAACAAACTTTGTTTATTTTTTATTTATGATTGACAATTTGTATTCCTGTGATATACTGAATTAAGAAATACAGCAGCACTGTTGTTTGCCATACAGTGAATTCAATTTTTAGACATTGTTTTTTTTGATGAAAATCTATGGTGAGCTTGTATGGTACAAAGGGAAAATTCCCAAACACCATATTTTTATGGTGAAATAAACGGAAGAAAAGAGGAGTTATCATGAAAAAAACACAGACCACTTACAATGAAACGCTATATCCTATCAAAATGCATCATTGAAACGGTATGATTAATGGCGCAATCAATGCGGAATTTTCTACTTGCTGAATATGAAACACGAAGGTGCTTTTTTTCTCAAGTTCGTTATATTTTGATTTTGCACTGACCACCTTTATTTTGGTGTTGTGCATGGCTGCCATTGCATATCCCACCATTGCAAGAGCTGTGAAAAAGGAAATGCTCCCGCACTGTCTTGCAATGGATTCCATCACAGCATAGGCAGGGTTCTTCCAAAAATAAATGGGTCTTGCTGACCGTTGTGACATTGGCTTTGACATGCATTGTTCCTGCGTTTTTTGTGGGATTGGTTTCGGGAATCGGTTTCACGCCAATGAGTTTTACAGGCGCCATTATCCTTAAAAGGTATTGTATGCGCGGTGGTGGGCGGTTTGTCCACCTATCTGTTTACAGTGGCCAGATTGTACAGCACAACTGCATGTGTTGCCCAAAGGTCAGCTTGCAGCTGAATAATTCTCATAAAGAAATACAGACCTTTGTTTTCAAAAACAAGGTCTGTTTGTTTTACCATATAAAATCAAACGATATCAATATGATATTATCTAGTGATAAAGGATAAAATATGGTATACTAAACAGAAAAGACTGCGTATAAAGGAATGGTGATATGTTCCGTTTTCTTCCATATTTAAAAAAATATCGTATTTATGTGATTCTGGGACCCATTTTTAAACTGATAGAAGCTGTATTTGAATTGATTGTTCCCATTGTTACATCCTTAATCATAGATAAAGGCGTGCGGCAGGGCGATTTAACGTATGTCTGGCATATGGGCGGCGTATTAATTGGTTTAGGTGCGGTTGGTTTAGGCAGTGCATTGATTTGTCAAAAATTCGCCTCCATCGCTTCGTTGGGCTTTGGCACTGCGGTACGCAATCAAATGTATGAAA
>VOFI01002668.1_pt1 | contig 26708 bp, 28 predicted proteins | sample 5384131 | NCBI WGS metagenome assembly VOFI01 (sample SAMN12384728, study PRJNA508395) | human gut metagenome | isolation source: healthy gut H | host: Homo sapiens | reverse complement strand
CACTTCTCGGCGGGGTTTTGCCCTGGACACCTACGCCCATGTGACCTACGGCCTCCCAGCGCCAGGCGGCCAAAACGATGGGCAGTATCACTCTCCGGCAGTCTCCGGCCTGAACGCTCCGAGATCCCGTATGGGTCACGGTTTTGGGTCGAATAAAACGGCAAAAATAATCATCAAGAAAAATGATGAAAACAAGAAAACCCCGTCAGAATCCATGGATTCTGACGGGGTTTATTGCAACGGGGATAGTTTGAACCACCGACCTCCGGGTTATGAGCTGCTACCGACGGTTCAATTCATTGATTTTAGGCGCTTTCCGCCCCCTTTGTTCGGAAATCTGCCAAATCGGAGGTCACATGCGTTCCGCTCCGCCGGGATTTTCCTGTTCTGGGTCAGATTCTGGGTCAGAACTGCAAAGTGGCTCAGAATCTGCGCCACATAGAACAAAAAAAGGCCAGTAGCAAATGGATGTTAACAAAATAGCATCAAAATTCATCATAAATACCTCTAAAAGTAATTGCTTTCATCTCAAGACCTGGAGAGGGCAGAGCGAGGGGAATCCCACTGAGCGGTAGATAATGGTTGAAGTAAAGGATGCGTTGAAACTTTTGCCTTGAGAGCTCGATGAACCTTTCCTCTGAGGTCGAGTTGCTTGTCCTTGGGATACGCGATCGCATTCTGCTCATAGACCGTGCCGGTAGAAGCTGGGCGATGACCAGGACTGCCCCCAGGCAAGGTGTAACGAGTAGAATAGGGAGTAGCGAAGGTGATCCCCCATCCCGGCGGCAACCAGCCGGTAGCAGGCCACGATATTGGGTGCGTATAGGATGTGGCTGGGACGAATCCTGTTTTCCTCTAGGAGGGCGGAAATAGTGTGGCCCAACCCGTCGCTGGGGTGCAAAAGGACAAAAGTCCTGGTGGTTCAACTCCTCTGGAGAGACAGTCAGGGGCAGTCAGACTGTTGTGGGAAATATCGCGCCCCCACAGAATAGGGCTGGTGTTTGGGATAAATACAAAGTAAGGCTGATGACAGATATACATAGGAGAGACTTTTGGAGGGGGCGGACTGAGTGGTGAAGGCCAGGTCAATATCCCCCTTCAGCAATTCCTTTCAAACAGCGGCCCCTCCTCCAGGAAGCGTTCCCCCGGCGTAGGTCAGCTGGGCGGGAGGACAGAGCGGTTGAACAGCATGATGCCCAGCTCTTTCTCTACGCTGCTGATGATCCGGGTCAGCGCTGGCTGAGAAGATGTAGAGTTCCTGGGCCGCCTTAGAGATGCTGCGGAGACTGGCTACCTTTTCGATGTAATGGTACTTTTCATAAATCATGGTCTGATACGCCGCCTGCTCGTAAGATGACGGCCGGGAACCCTGCCGGAACACGGAGGGCGCGGCGGTCTTTTCATAAAAATATCATAAATAGATGGATTTTCAAGTGGGGAGGTAGTCTCTGCTGCAAAATCAATGTTTTACAAAAGAGAACACGCCAATTCAGAAAAAGCCGACAAGTATACAGATTTGATTATATCTCTTATCGGGATTTTGGTATTAGACGGATAAAGGCAAAAGTAGTATGCTAAAACCACCTGGAAGAATGGCCATTTTCAGAGTATGACTTGCTTACGGAGAAGGGAGGAGTCCGTTCCGGCCCCGCACGGGCCCAATCAGGATCTGATCGTATGGGCAACCCATCGGCCGGTACAGGCCAAATACCTCGATCCAAGAAAAAGAAAGCGAGGGGGAAATGACGTGAATGATGTTTTCACTGCAGTCAACAACTTGTTCGCAGTTGCCGTAGATATCAGCAACTTCTTATGGAACTTCCCGACGCAGTTTGCCTGGTTCAGCAGCATCCCAGTCATCGGGCAGTTTACGCTCCCCGTGTTCCTGCTGGTGGGCATCGGAGTCTACTTCAGCATCCGCACGAGATTTGTTCAGCTCCGCTTCTTTACCCGGGGCGTCAAGGTTCTGTTCAAGAAGAAGGCAGAGGAGCACACCGGTATCAGCCCCATGGCCTCCTTCATGCTGAGTACAGCCATGCGGGTGGGCGCAGGTAACATCGTGGGCGTTACAGGAGCCATCTCCACCGGCGGCCCGGGCGCGCTGTTCTGGATGTGGGTGGCGGCCTTCTTTGGCATGGCCACCTCTCTTCATCGAGTCCACCCTTTCCCAGCTCTTTAAGGAAAAAGAGGGAAATGAGTACGTCGGCGGCCTGACCCACTACGCTCAGCGTATATTCGGGGAATCTGCGGATCGTGGGTATCGTAATCGCAGTGCTGTTCTTCATTTACCGGCTGGACTCCGTGCCGGTACATACCTTCCACCTGTTCACCGCGGCAGCTTCCATGGCCACCTCCTCGATCACAGGAGAGGGTCTATTCTACCCAGTCTCCCCTGTACTACGCTCTGGCGGTCGTCATCGTCGTCAGCCTGGGATTCATCCTGTTCGGCGGCATGAGCCGCGTCACCAAGGTCACGGACAAGATGGTCCCTGTCATGGCGGTGGGCTACCTGGTACTGGTCATGATCCTGGTGGTGTGCAACGTCACCTCGATCCCCGCCTTCTTTGCCAGCGTGATTGGCGGTGCCTTCAAGCCGGACGCGATTTTCGGCGGCATGTTCGGCATCGCGCTGATCCAGGGTATCAAGCGGGGTCTGCTGTCCAATGAGGCCGGCATGGGCACCGCCACCATGGCCGCTGCTGTGGCAGACAATGACCACCCTGTCGAACAGGGGTTCATCCAGGTGTTTTCCGTCTTTATTGACACGATTATCATCTCCACCCTGACCGGCTTCGTGGTCTGCATGGCCGCCCTCTGGGCCGACCCCAGCGTGGACTGGGCCACCCTCTCCAACGTGAAGATCGACATCTTCCTGCAGTCGATTGAAAAGCTGATGCCCGGGAACACCTTCCTGGACAACATCGCCGTTCTCTTTGCCTCGCTGGCCTATGGCCTGTTCGGCTTTACCACCCTGCTGGGCGGCATCGTATTCTGCGAGATCTCCGCCACCAAGATTACGGGTAATCCCAAAATCCGCTACGTTGTGCGCTTCCTGGGCGCGTTCGTATTCTGCCCCATCGGGTGCATTACCGTGATCTCCGGCCTCCAGTTGGACAATCTGTGGGGTATCTCGGACCTAAACAACGTAGTGTTCGTCTTTATCAACGTCATCACGATTTTCGTAGGCGCAAAGTATGCGTTTGCGGCGCTTAAAGACTATGTCCAGACGGAGGGCGCGCCATTTACTGAGGATCGTATCGGCCTGAGCGGCACGGTCTGGACAAAAGATAGGAAATAGGAGCTCGGCAAAATGAGGCCTTAGATTCTTCCTGATATCCCCAATGCAGGAGGCGCACACCTTTGCTGGTGCGCCTCCTGTGCTATTTTATTTGTGGTCCGGCTGAATCTGAACTGATACATGTATTCCAAGATGCCATTGTGAATGAGGAGAAAATATTTCCTGCCAGTGATCACCGTCCGCAATGAACACAACCACCAGCGAAGCTGGTGGTTGTCACTATGCGGGCATAGCCCTTTTGTTCCTCGCGGACGCGTGCAACGCGTGATACGGTCTGCCAGCTGCGTGAGGACTGCTACTTGCCGCCCGTAAACGGGCCGCTAGATGGGATCCTCAGTTGCTCTCCCATCTTGTCCTCTTTTAGCTGGTTCCTCACATACTCCGCAATTCGGCTCTCGTTCTTCCCTACCGTATCCACATAGTACCCTCGGCACCAGAATTCACGGTTCCGGTACTTGTATTTCAGCTCCCCGAATTGCTCATACAGCATCGTACTGCTTTTCCCTTTCAGATACCCCATAAAGTGCGACACCGAGATCTTCGGCGGTATCTCCACAAACAGATGGATATGGTTGGGGCACGCTTCCGCTTCTATGATCCTTACCCCTTTCCACTCGCACAACTGCCGCAGTATCTTCCCTATTGCCGCTTTCTTTTTTGTAAAATACTTTCCTACGGTACTTTGGCGCAAACACTATGTGATATTTTTCGCCCATCTGAATTGGCAGACCGCACTTTCATTATCCATCGCCATGGGCTTTTTGAACCATGAGGGAGAGCTGTTTCGGCAGCTTATCGCCGAACTTCTGGTAGAACTCCCGGATGCCCTTGACCTCGTCCTGCCACAGGGCCTTGTCCACGCCCAGCAGGCCCTTCAGGGTGTCCAGCTCCACGCCGGAGTCCTCCAGATCGATGTCCTCGGGCCTGGGCTCGTAGCCAATGGCGGTCTCCGCCGCGTCGGCCTCACCGAAGCAGCGCTTCAAGATCCACTCCAGCACCCGCAGGTTGTCCCCGAAGCCGGGCCAGAGGAAGTTCCCGTCGTCGTCGGTGCGGAACCAGTTGACGTTGAAGATCTTGGGGGCCTTGTCTCCCAGCTTCTCCCCCATGTCCAGCCAGTGCTGCCAGTAGTCGCCCATGTGGTAGCCGCAGAAGGGCAGCATAGCCATGGGATCCCGGCGTACCACGCCCACCGCACCGGTGGCGGCGGCGGTGGTCTCCGAGGCCATGATGGAGCCCACAACACGCCGTGGGCCCAGTCCCGGGACTGATAGACCAGGGGGCGGTCTTGGCCCGGCGGCCGCCGAACACGATGGCGGAGATGGGCACGCCCTGGGGGCTCTCAAACTCGGGGGAGATGCAGGGGCAGTTCTTGGCAGGGGCGGTGAAGCGGGAGTTGGGGTGGGCGCCCTTCTCGGTGGCCGTCTTGCCGTTCCAGGGGCGGCCCTTCCAGTCCACCGCGTGCTCAGGCGGATTCTTGTCCAGGCTCTCCCACCACACGGTGTTGTCGTCCAGATTCTGCACCACGTTGGTGAAGATGGTCCCCTTCTGGGTGGAGATCAGGGCGTTGGGATTGGACTTCGCGTTGGTCCCGGGGGCCACGCCGAAGAAGCCGTTCTCCGGGTTCATGGCCCACAGGCGGCCGTCGGCGCCCACACGGAGCCAGGCGATGTCGTCCCCCACGCACCAGACCTTCCAGCCGGCCTTGCGGTAGTGCTCCGGCGGGATGAGCATGGCCAGGTTGGTCTTGCCGCAGGCGGACGGGAACGCCCCGGAGACGTACTTGACCTCGCCCTGGGGATTTTCAATGCCCAGGATGAGCATGTGCTCGGCCATCCAGCCCTCCTGCCGGCCCAGGTAGGAGGCGATGCGCAGCGCGAAGCACTTCTTGCCCAGCAGCACGTTGCCGCCGTAGCCGGAGTTGACGCTCATGATATAGTTGTCCTCGGGGAAGTGGACGATGTAGCGGTTCTCCGGGTCGATGTCCGCCTTGGCGTGGAGGCCCTTGACAAAGTCGTCGCCGCCCAGATCACGTCGGCCACGGCCTGGCCCACCCTCGTCATGATGGCCATGTTGAGCACCACGTAGATGGAATCGGTCAGCTCAATGCCGTACTTGGCGAAGGGGGAGCCCACCACGCCCATGGAGTAGGGGATGACGTACATGGTGCGGCCCTTCATGGCCCGGTGTACAGCTTTTTCAGCTTGGCGTACATCTCCTGGGGATCCATCCTCCTGCTTTCTGCAGCAGATGAAGGTGCGGTCTTCCACCCGGCCACGTCGTTCTCCGCCGTGCGGTGGAGGTAGCAGCCGGGCAGCTTCTCCTCGTTGAGCTTCTCCATCTCCCCCCCGGTGGCGCAGGCCTGCGCCCGCAGCTCCTCCAGCTGTGCCTCGGAGCCGTCAATCCAAACGATCTGGTCGGGCTGGGTCATGGCCGCCATATGGTCGATCCACTCCAGCACGGCCTTGTTCTTTGTCAGTGCCAAAACGATCCCCTCCTGATATGGAAAATAATGAAAAAGGCGGCAGTTACGGGACAAACACAGTAACAGCCGCCTTTTTGCTTACAGTACGTTCCGAATGACATCCAGGATGGTCCCATCCCGGTATTCCACCAGGCCCACCACCTTGTCCCCGTATTGAGGGGGTTCCGGTTTCCCGGTCAGCTTGTAGGCCATGTCCCGCAGCTCCTCGATCCGTAAACCGGCAGGCCCCGCTCGATCAGTCTGGCCTTCAGTATGGGATTCTGGGGATTGACGGCGATCCCCGTTCCGTCACCACCACGTCCACGCACTCGCCCGGGGTGGAGATGGTCACTACCCGATCCACCACGATGGGCACCCGTTTGCGAATGAGGGGGCCACCACCACGGCCAGGTTGGCGCCTGCCGCTGTGTCTGGGTGTCCGCCCAGCGCCCCCATGATCACGCCGTCCGACGCGGTGAGGACATTCACATTGAAGTTGATGTCCACCTCCGTGGCCGAGAGGATCATCACGTCCAGCTCGTTGGCCACATTTCCCTTGGCCTGGGGATCGGCGTACATCTCCGCGTCCATCTCGATGTGCCTGGGGTTGTCCCGGATAGAGGCCACGGCGTCCGCGTCGAAGGTCTGTACATCCAGAAGGGCCTCAAAGTAGCCCTCCTGCAGCATCTCCGTCATGGTGGAGGTGATGCCGCCGGAGGCGAAGGAGCCCTTGATGTTGTTTTCCTTCATATACTCCTTCAGATACCGGGCCACCGCCAGGGAGATCCCGCCGCTGCCCGCCTGGTAGGAAAAGCCGTTTTTACCAGGCCTGTGGCGATGATCACCTGGCTGGCGTAATCGGCGATGGCCAGCTCCACCGGGTTCCTGGTCTTGCGGGTAGCCCCCTGGCTGATGAGCTGGGGTCGCCGATCCGCTCCACCTGCACCACGCAGTCCACCGCCGTCTGGGGGATGCTGATGGGATTGGCAGGATAGGGCACCAGATGATCGGTGATGGCCACCACCTTTTTGGCGAACCGGGCGTCCACCTTTGCATAGCCCATGGAGCCGAAGGCCGATGGACCCAGGCAGCCGTTCATATTGCCCATATTATCGCAGCAGGATGCCCCAATAAACGCCACGTCAATCCTCCGCTCCCCCCGTTCGATGGAGCGGGCCCGGCCGCCGTGGGTCTTGAACACCACGGGCTTGGGCAGGATGCACTCCCTGGAGATGGCCTGTGATGACGCCCGAGCGGATATAGTCGATCAGACAGGTGTGGTTCTTGCTCAGGGAGGAGGAACACAGAGTCAGGTCCCGGATGCCCATGGCCGCGATCTCCGCCATGACCTGAGGGAGCACCAGGTCGCCGTTGCGCAGGTGGTGGTGAAAGGAGATGGTCATCCCATCCTTCAGCCCCACCTGTTCAATGGCGGCCCGCAGACTGGGCACCAGCTTGCCGGCAGAGGGCGCCTGGCCGGTGATGTACTTGCTACGCCGCTTGCCCGGCTCCAGACAGGGGCGGGCTTGCCGATCCCCCTCCACCTCGGTGGGGGATGCGGCGCTTGATGCGGTTGGGTACAAATTCCATGTCTGTTACACCCCCTCGCCGATCTGGAGCAGGACCCGGCGCGCCTTTGCGATCACCGGGGCGTCCACCATCTTGCCGTCCACGGTGAACACGCCCGTGCCGGCCTGCTCCGCCGCCCGCATGGCCTCCATCACCTGCCGGGCGTGGGCGACCTCTTCCTCATCCGGGGTGTAAAGCCTGTGGACAACGGGGATCTGGCTGGGGTGGATGCACGACTTGCCGCTGAAGCCCAGCGCCCTGGCATTGCGGACCTCCACCTCAAACCCCTCCTGGTCGTCCAGCGCGCTCCACACGGTGTCGATGGCGCTGATGCCAGCCTCCGCCGCCACCACCGGGAGATAGGTTCGGGCGAACTGCAGCTCCTGGGCCGATTTGCTGCGGCTGGTTCCCATAGAGCGTGTGTAATCCTCTGCACCAAAGGAGAGAGAGAGATGACCCGGGAACTGGCAGCCACAATCTCCCGGGCGTTCAGCACCCCCGTGCTGTTTCAATGGAGCACTGAACCTTGACGCTGTGGCTAGGGATTTGGCACTCCGCCTCTACTGCATCCAGCAGCCCGTCCAGCTCTTGGACGTCTGCCGCTGTCTCACACATGGCGAGGCGCAGATACCGGATGCCCGCCGGGACTACCGCCCGCACATCCTCCTCTCCAAAAGGTGTGTGGAGGGAATTGATGCGGACGAATACCCGGCAGGTACCGAAGTCCAGCTGTGCCATAGCCTCGCAGAGCAGATCCCGAGCGCTGTCTTTCTCAGCATACGCCACCGCGTCCTCCAGATCGAAGAGGATTGCATCGGGGTGGAACACCGGCGCATTCAAAAACATCTTCGGCTGGCTGGCCGGGCAGAACAGCATGGTACGCATCCTATCCATGTTCAGACCTCCTTGCACGACGCACAGCCGTTTTCAGCCTAGCCCGGATGGCGAAGTCCAAGCACCCGTAGTCCTGAATCTCCACCAAGGCGTTCTCCACGCCCAGCTCCTCCAGGCAGCTCTCTGCGCAGCTGCGGATCGTGCTGCCAAACATGGCCTCCTGCCTGCTCTGCAGGCGGATTTCCACGCCGCCGGCGTCCAGCAAGGTGACGGTCACGGAGCAGTCCTGCGGCTTTTTCAAAGCCGGCATGTCCCGTCATATGTATCGACCTCCTGTGCAGCGGGGCGGAGTCGGATCTGCGCTCCGCCCCTGAGATGGGATAAGAGCACCGGGGGAGCCGGACAGGCACCCCCCGGCGTGTTCCTGTGGTTCAAACCTCGTATGGGACATAGGTTCCCTCGCAGGGGCAGCCCTTGCAGATGTAGGCCTTCCCCCGCGTTCAGATGGTAGATCGAGGAAGAGATGGTCTTCCAGACCTTGTCCTCGTCATAGCTGCCGTGGGGCACGTGGCTGCACACGGCCTCGATGCAGGAGGCCTCCGGATAGGTGTCCGGCGCGCCCGGGAAGGTCTCGTGGTTCCTCAGGGCGGCCTGGATAGCCGGAAGGTCGATCTGGCCTTCCATTTTCTCCAAGACCCGCCGCAAGACCTGATCCCGGAACTTGGTTCCCTGGTTGGTGCAGTAGGGGCGCGCCGGCCACCATGTGGTTGGCGTGGGTCACCAGCCCCCTGGAGGGGGCGACCTCAAATACGCCGCCCGGTGTGGCCTCCAGGTCGACGGCCTTTCCGTCGGAGGAGGCCAGCATGAAATACAGGACACGCCCCGCCTGCTGCTGCGGACGATGCTGCACAGCTGAGAGAAGGAGCGGCTGTTGAGGGCCTTGCGCCGGACGAAGGTGACCGGGGCCCCCACGTCTCCGGTGTCGAACACGGAGGTCAGGTTGTTGGCGCACAGGCCCGCGCCCCAGCTGTTCATCCCGTTGCGTACCAGCTGGCCGGCCTCCGTCACGCCCACGATGTGGGTTCCCTTTTCGTCGTCGATGGACACCACCACGGCGTGATGCTCCACCCAGGGGCGGTAGTCCCAGTTCTGGATCAGGAAGGTGGAGCATCTGTCCGCGGACACCACGGGCAGGATCGCCCCCGGTGGTACACTCGTGGGGGCGGTATTTCAGGATCTCATACCTGCAGTTCAGAACCAGGATGTCCTCCAGAGGTACGGAGCTGCCCTCTGCGATTCCCCGGGCCTCCTCCAGCTCCTCCGGGAACTCCCGCTCCAGAAGGTCCAGATAGAGGCGGCTCTTTTCCGTAATATCCTTCAGGTCAGATCCAGCGTCTTGGAAAAATGGCGCTGGTAACCTTCGATCCCGAGATGGATGAGGGCCTCCGCCTGCTGTCCGTACTGCAGGCCCCGGATGAACGGGTCGGAGGACTTGATCGTGATAAGCTGAAAGGTATCCATTTCCATCCTCACATCACAGCGATTTTTACGTAGCCCGCGATCTCTTCCCCCGTGGCCAGCCAGATGTTTTTCCGGGTGATCTGCTCCAGCACGGTGTTCAGCATGAACATCCTGCCGGGGAGCCGATGGTCTGCGGGGTGACGGAGAGCACGTAGCAATAGCCCATATCGTAGTCGGCATCCAGCTCCCGCAGCCAGTTGTCAAGGACGTCGTCATAGATGGCGATGCGGGCGTTCCCGGCGGGGAAGCTGTCTCCCCCAGGCCAGATAGGGGAAGTCGATGAGCTCCCAGCGGGTGGGGATCTCGATCATGTCGTCGGCCAGCTGGGCGTGGTGTACCCGGTAGGGAATATCGTGGTACGCAGGTGCTTTCGCCTGAAATTGATGTTTGCTATACTGTTCACGGGAGTGCTCGGTATACTACAGAGACCGTGGAGGTGAGTGGCGGGGCTGTATAACGGCAACCCCGCATTTCTATATGGTTCGGCCACCCGTTAAGGCATCAACGAATGGCGCATGACAGCAGCCCGTAAACTTATCTCTTTCAAATCGACTCGATTTTGCCGGGTGGCCAGTCCCTGCCGAACCTCCCCAAACACTGTGTCTGGAGGGAGGCAAATGGCTTTCAAAATTCTCCGCAAAAACTGCTGTGGACTGGACATTCACAAAACCTGGATATTTGCCTGTATCGGTATCACGGATTCCAATGGCCGGACAGAGTACAAGCAGGCTCGCTTTTCCTCGTTTTCCAACGGACTGAGGGATCTGGCTGACTGGCTTGCGAAATACTCCTGCTCGGATGTCTGCATGGAATCCACAGGGAAATACTGGATTCCTGTATTCAATATCCTTGAAAAGACCTGTTGGGTCACCTTGGCGCACCCGAAATACACGAAACCGCAGAAGGGCAACAAAACCGACCGCAAGGACGCCAAGTGGATTTGCGACCTGTATATGTGCGGCATGGTCAAGCCCAGCTTTATCCCACCGCCGGACATCCGCCAGCTCCGTGACCTGATGCGCTACCGTGTGAAGCTCACCAATATGCTGACCGGAGAGAAGAACCGCGCCCAAAACTGCCTCACCGTTTCCAATCTGAAGCTGGATGATGTGTTTTCTGACGTGTTTGGAAAATCCTCACGCTCCATTATCCAGTACATTTTGGAGCATCCTGGTGAGCAGTTTGATGTGACTCCGTTTATCCACCGGCGCTGCAAGCATCCTGTTGAGGAAATCCAAGCTGCTGTGGACGGGGTGGTATCCCGTGAACAGGCAGCCAAACTCAAGGAATGCCTGCTGCACATCGACCAACTGAATGCGCACAGGGAGCGTATCGAAGCTGAAATCCTCCGGCTTGCTGAGCCCTATCCTTACCAGTTGGAATTGATCCGCACGGTTCCTGGCTTTGCCGCCGCTCCGCTGACGGCTGTGGCCCTTATCTCCGAGATCGGCGTTGATATGTCGGTCTTTCCCTCTGCACAGCACCTGGCTTCCTGGGCTGGATGCTGTCCTCGAAATGACCAGAGCAATAAGAAAGTGAAGTCCACACGAATCTCCAGAGCTGGCTGCTATTTGAAGCCTCTGCTGGTTCAAATAGCAAATGCCGTCATAAAATCCGACAGGCACCCTGAATGCAGGGAACGCTACCGCAGAATCAAAGCCCGCCGTGGGCACAAGAAAGCGATTATCGCTGTATGCCGGATGCTTCTGACCGCTATCTGGAACGTCCTGTCCAAGCTGGAGCCTTATTCCGCAAAGGGTTATCTTGCCGACAAGCTGACGGAGCATTCCGTTGTTATTTCCAAGGCGGAGGGCCTGGCTCTACTTCGCAAGCGGGGCTATATTTTCAAGGACGAACTGGCCGTCGAGTCAGGTTGAGACCCTCTTCCATATCGTTTTTTCCCGCAGTCCCTGCGGCTGTGTTTTTGCGCCCTTTTTCCTTCTGCTTCGGCTATCGCTTTGTTTCAAATGCAGCAGCCCTCGCTGTAATAGCCCTCAAATTCATGCCGCCAGTTGGAGAGGACCCCCGGTAGCTGGAGATCCGGTCCTGGCCCTTGGGCTGCGGTGGGGGCAAAGCTGTAGACGAAGGCTGGATAGTCATCCAGCTCCCATCTGGCCGGGATCTCGATGAAATCCGACTCCTTCCCCTGGAAGCGTCCTGTAGGGGCGGTCATCCCCCCGCATGGAGCTGGAATAGCGAAACCCCAGTTGCTCGTGCCAGATCTGGGGCGCGTCCATCTGGAAATCGCTGGACGTGGCCACGTAGCCCACGGCCCGCTTGCCGATGATCTTCTCAAATGTGTCCTGGGCCCGGTGGATCACATCGATCCACTCCTGAGTGGAGCGGTCGGTGTACATATGCTCCTCGTGGTCGAAGCCGTGGAAGCCGATCTCGTGCCCGTGGGCGTCGATCCGCCGCACCAGGTCGGGATAGCGCTCCGCGATCTGGCCGGGGACAAAGTAGGAGCACGGGATGCCCTTGCGCTCCGCCAGGTCCAGGAGCCGGTTCACCGCCCGGGTGGGGACCGTACGTAGGACACCCGACGGGGAGAGGGATGGGCGGGATCGCGGTTGTAGAGCGATTCGCCGTCCACGTGGATGGTGAGCAATACCGCGCATTTTGCACCATTGGGCCAGACGATACGTGCGTCTTTCAAGTGGAACCCCCTTTTGACCATTATTGGCACGGTGACCAGGGCTTCGCCCGGAGCGCACCGTGCTTGTGTGTGTGGATACTCGTCTTGTGGTAAGTCTATTGCCTAGGTGTAGCAGGAAACGGCCGCGTCTCTGATGCTTCAAGTGTACTACTTTTGCGTGAGCCCGTCTAATGCCAATACTTTGATACGAGATATGATAAAACAATCATAACCAGATAAGCGGTTTCTGCCTGGATTGTGGGCCAGTTATTGGCAGTAAACTATGCGCGATGCAGAAAACATTGGGACGCAGCAGGTTTCCATATCGATTTTAGTCCCGACCGCCAAAATCAGAGCTCGTGCGTTTTTGATCCGCTCCATCCTGTGCGGACAGCACAAAAGGGCCCCTGTCGCGGCCGTGTCGCCCCTGTGTGCCGATTTCAGGGCTGAGTGGGAATGTACCCCTGAAACGGGGATTTCTACAGCGTTGAGCCGTGTGGGGGCGTGGGCTGTCTAGGGCAGTCATGACGCGGCGATCCTGGCCATCCAGAACATTCAATTCCAAAAAAGAAGAACGCCTCCGGGGAGCCCCGTTTCGGGCCCTTATGGGGCGTTCGATTTTAGTACTAGGATAAAGGGAGGTGGTCGCAAGCGCCCACCTCCCGGCCACAAAGCCCCGCGGTGCGGGGCTTTTCCGGCTTTCGCGGAAGGTGCACCTTTTCGCCACAGTCGGTGGTTTTAGGTGGTCGTCAATTTGAGAAGTCCAGTGTTCCCAAGCGGTTCCGGCCTTTTTTAACCGATGCTGCGGGGCGTTTGGGCTGGGAACATCCTCCCCCCGGCCAAGGTACGCAAATACTGCGCCGCATAAAACAAAAAGATAGGGGTCTTTCGCGCTGATGGAAAATGATACGCTGTAAGAAAGAAAAGGCAAATGATAATGTTCTGTTAACTCTGCACCGTTGGCCTGGCTATTTCTCCCCTTTTGCGGTATGTTGTGTTGCTGCAAAGGAGGCGAACAGTATGGCAAAACGAAGGGCCAACAGGGGAAGGAAATCTTCGCAAGCGGAAAGACGGCCGATGGGAAGGACGATATACCGCCGGTCGTGACCCGGAGACGGGCAAGGCCATCTACAAGAACGTCCTGGGCAAGACCCAGGCGGAGGCAAAAGCAAAGCTGAAAGCCGCCATTGAGGAAGCGAAGGGGCTGGATGCGGCCAAGGTTGGCCGGTACACCGTGGGCCAGTGGATGGAGGTATGGTTTGAACACTACGCTAAGGTGAAGGTGCGGCCCTCCTCCCACCAGACCTACCGGGGTTACATTGACAACCACATCAAGCCCAATATCGGCAAAATCCCGCTGGAAAAGCTCACTTCTCTGGAATTGCAGAAGTTCTACAAGAAGCTGTTGGAGAAGGGCAGGGTGGATCGACTGGAATCCAAGCACCAGTCCAAAGGGCTCAGCGCCAAGACGGTGCGGAACATCCATCAAATCATTTCCTCTGCCATGAAACTGGCTCAGGAGCAGAAACTGATCTCTACCAACCCGGCGGATGGCTGCGCCCTGCCAAGGTTGGAGCACCGTGAGATGCAGACACTACCGGTGGAGCAACTCCAGTCCTTTCTGAGAGAGGCAAGGGACAGTGGTGTGTTTGAACTCTATTACCTGGAGCTGGCCACCGGGCTCCGCCGGGGTGAACTTCTCGGTCTGAAGTGGGAGGACATTGATTTGGAGCGGGCGACCTCCGGGTTCGGCGGCAGATTGCCCGAATCAACGGCGAGGTGGTGGAGGCGCCACTAAAAACGAAAAATGCCTACCGCACCTTGCCGCTTCCGGGTTATGAGCCCGACGAGCTACCAAGCTGCTCTACCCCGCGATATGGTGCCGGAGACCGGGGTCGAACCGGCACGGGATTCCTCCCACGGGATTTTAAGTCCCGGGCGTCTGCCAATTCCGCCACTCCGGCGTGGAGGGCTCCAGTCTCTTGCTTTTGAGTGCTCAATTAGAATACCACAGCCAAAGCCTCTTGTCAACCCCTATTTTTAAAAAGCCGCCCGACAGGAATCGTATACATCTTTCCCTCCCTCCGGCATATACTGATATGTACACGACTTACGAAGGAGGTATCCCCATGCAACACACGCAGCAGGACGAAACCATTCTGCGCACCGAGCCAAAAGAAGACATAGATGACCTGATTTTCCGCGCCGATCCCGGCTGGATGGTCAGTGAGCGATAAAACCGCCCGCCCTCGGGCGGTTTTTTCCTGCCACTCTCTTTACAATTTCCACTCTTTTGGATATAATATGAGGGCTATTTTATGGAAATGAGTGTGGTTTTACATGCTTCAGTTTGATGAATACAAGGTAAAGCTCAACAATCTGCGCCCGGAGCTGGACGAGCTGGACCAGGCCTTGGGCCTGGAGACGGCCATCCGGGAGGTGGAGATGCTGGAGTCGGAGAGCGCTTCCGACGGCTTTTGGGACAACCTGGAGAAGGCCCAAAAGGTGCAGCAGCGGGTCAAGCAGCTACGGGACAAGATTGAGGGCCAGCAAAAGCGCAAGACCCAGTGGGACGACCTGATGACCCTGTGCGAGTTGGGCAACGAGGCCGAGGACGAGACTCTGGTTCCCGAAGTGGAGGAGGGCTTCGCCAAGCTGGAGGCCGAGATAGAGGAGGCCAAGCTGTCCACTCTGCTCACCGGCGAGTATGACGGCTCCAATGCCATCCTCACCTTTCACGCCGGCGCGGGCGGCACCGAGGCCCAGGACTGGGCGCAGATGCTCTTCCGCATGTACACCCGCTGGGCGGAGCGCCACGGCTACGTGTGCAAGACGCTGGACTACCTGGACGGCGACGAGGCCGGCCTCAAGAGCGCCACCATTTCCATCGAGGGTGAGAATGCCTACGGCCACCTCAAGAGTGAGCACGGCGTGCACCGGCTGGTCCGGGTCTCCCCCTTTGACGCCAACGCCCGGCGTCAGACCTCCTTCGCCGCGCTGGAGGTCATGCCGGAGATTCCCGACGATGTAGAGGTGGACATCCGCCCGGAGGATGTCGAGATGCAGGTGTTCCGCTCCTCCGGTGCCGGCGGCCAGCACATCAACAAGACCTCTTCCGCTGTCCGCCTGATCCACAAGCCCACCGGCATTGTGGTTTCCTGTCAGACCGAGCGCAGCCAGTTTCAGAACCGGGACACCTGTATGCGGATGCTGCGCTCCAAGCTGGTGGAGCTTCAGATGCAGGCCCACGCGGAGAAGATCTCCGACATCAAGGGTGTACAGCTCAAGATCGAGTGGGGCAGCCAGATCCGTTCTTACGTGTTTATGCCCTACCAGTTGGTAAAGGACAACCGTACCGGCTATGAGACCAGCAACATCAACGCCGTGATGGACGGCGAGCTGGACGGCTTCATCAACGCCTATCTGACCGCGGAGGCCACCGGCAACTGGGCTGAAAAATAAATTATTTCCTACACGAATCTTTTGAGCAGCGGGCTCATAAGATTCGTGTGCTTTTTGCACACTTTTTTTCTCCGCCACCTTGTATTTTTGTTTCCAGTTTGTTACCATTAGGATGCCCCAAAAAACGCCTTTCATAGGGAAAGGCAATGAGGAAAGGTGGAATGTTTTCTATGAGAAAACCCGCAAGCAAATTCCTGTCCCTGTTCCTCGTGCTGGCTATGGTGTGCTCCCTGTTCGGGGCCGCCTTTGCCGCAGAGGAAGAAACCGCAACCCCCTATGTCATTCCCGATGTCGATGGTAAGGTTGTTATTCTCCATACCAACGACACCCACGGCGCGGATCTGGACGAGGAGGGCACTTCCTTCGGCATGGCCGGTGTGGCCCAGCTGAAGAAGGACTTCGAGGCCGCTGGCGCCGATGTGCTGCTGGTCTCTGCCGGCGACTCCATCATGGGCAAGCCCCTGGTGAGCGCCGACCAGGGCAAGAGCGCCATCGAGTTCATGAACGCCGCCGGTTATGATGCCATGACCGTGGGCAACCATGAGCTGGACTTCGGCATCGACAACCTCAAGGCCCTGGCCAAGGATGCCGACTTCCCCATCCTGTGCGCCGACATGACCACTGAGGCCGACGGCAAGACTGTCTTCGACTCCAACAAGATCTTTGAGATCGGCGGCGTGAAGGTGGGCGTGTTCGGCCTGGCCACCCCCGAGACCCTGACCAAGGCCGACGCCTCCAAGATGCCCGGCATCACCTTCCCCCAGACCGACAAGCTGTACGCCGTCGCCCAGGCTCAGGTCGATGAGCTGAACAAGGCCGGCGCCGATCTGATTGTCTGCCTGGGCCACCTGGGCATCGATGACGAGAGCATCGGCAACCGCTCCATCGACGTGTGCGAGCACGTGGATGGCATTGACCTGTTCATCGACGGCCACAGCCACTCCACCACTGCCGATATCATTGCCAAGGTAGGCGATACCAACGTGGTCAACGGCGCCAAGATCGTCTCCACCGGCACCGCTCTGGCCAACGTGGGCGTGGTGATCTACGATCAGGAGACCGGCACCCTGACCGACGAGCTGGTTCCCGCCGCCTCCTACACCAAGACCGACGCCGATGTGGCCAAGCTGGTGGACGACCGCAACACCGCCGTTGATAAGGTCTACGGCGAGAAGATCGCCACCACCGAGGTGGATCTGAACGGCTCCCGCTCCGGCGGCGCGGCCACCGATCCTGTTACCAAGGCCGAGATGACCTTCCCCGAGGGCGAGGGCGTCCGCACCACTGAGACCAACCTGGGCGACTTTGCCGCCGACGCCATCCTGTGGCAGGCCCGCCAGACTCTGGGCGAGGAGAACGTGGACGCCGCGCTGACCAACGGCGGCGGCATCCGCGAGGCTCTGGCCAAGGGCGACATTTCCAAGAAGAGCCTGCTGGCCGTCTTCCCCTTCGGCAACACCGTGGCCTACCATCGACGTGACCGGCGCCCAGCTTCTGGAGGCCCTGGAGGCCGCTACCTGCACCACCCCGAGGCCATCGGCGCCTTCCCCAGGTGTCCGGCATTGAGTTCACCCTCAACACCGGCGTTCCCTATGTGAACGGCACTCAATACGCCAACTCTACCTACTACGCTCCTGCCAATCCCGGCAGCCGCGTCACCATCTCCACGGTGAACGGCGAGGCCTTTGATCCCGCCGCCACCTACACCATCGCCACCAACGACTTCACCGCCAAGGGCGGCGACACCTACGGCGTGTTCAAGACCGCCGGCGGCTGGAAGGATGTGGGCGTGTCCCTGGAGGACGCCCTGATCAACTACACCACTGAGGAGCTGGACGGCACCATCACCGCCGAGCAGTACGGCGAGCCCGCCGGCCGCATCACCATTGTGGACGAGCCCGCCAACTATCCCGCCGATCTGGAGACCGGCTCCTGGTACTACAACGCCGCCGTGTATGCCTTGGACAATGGCATCATGAACGGCACCAACAAGGGCTTTGAGCCCACCGGCACCGTCACCCGCGCCACCGTGTACCAGACCCTCTATAACATGGAGGGTAAGCCCGCGGTTGAAAAGACCACTGTGACCGGCACCGAGGGCGAGTGGTACGCCAACGCCATTAACTGGGCCGCCTCCGCCGGCCTGTTTGAGGGCACTGAGTACGGCACCGACACCGTAATCACCCGTTCCGGTATCGCCACTATTATCGCCGATTACGCCTCCTACAAGGGGGTATTACCGTGGACACCTCCGGCATGGCTATGAAGGAGGCTCCCGACTACGACTCCATCCCCGCCGCCGATCTGGAGGGCATGACCTTCTGCTATTATGGCAAGGTGATGACCGGTGACCAGAAGGGCAATCTGAACCCCAACGGCCAGCTCACCCGCGCTGAGTTTGCCCAGGTGCTCAAGAACTTCAGCGTCCTCAAGCCCACCTATGTGGAGACCGTGGTTTCCATCCCTGTAGCCGCCCAGGACGGGATCCCTGCCCATGAGATTCCCGCCACCCTGACCCTGCCCGTCTCCGCCTCCAAGGACGCGAAGGTCCCCGGCGTGGTGATGCTCCACGGCACCGGCTCCAACCGGGACGAAGCCGGCATGGGTTACGCCCTGGCCGCCCCCCGTATGGCCGCCGACGGCATCGCCACCCTGCGCATCGACTTCATGGGAAACGGCGACTCCACCGCAAGCTACCGGGATTACAACTACACCTCCGCCGTCATTGACGCCAAGGCCGCCGCGGACTACCTGGCCGGCCTGGAGACTGTGGACGGCGGGAACCTGGGCGTCATGGGCTGGAGCCAGGGCGGAACCGACGCCCTGCTGGCCGCAGAGGCCCACCCCGACACCTTCCAGGCTGTTGTCACCTGGTCCGGCGCCCTGGAGCTGAACGGCGCCTCCCTGTTTGCGGGTACCAGCTTTGAGGATGCCTATGCCCAGGCCAAAAAGAGGGCTTTTATACGATGACCTTTGACTGGCGGGAGCCCTGGAGCTGGGTGAGCGCTGGTTCCAGGAGGTGGCCGAAACCAACATTCTGAAGGTAACTGCTGACATCAAGGCCCCCATTCTGGCCATCAACGGCAAGGACGATACTACCGTCACCCCCGATAACGCCGAGAAGATTGTGAAGGCCGCCGCTAACGCCGACAGCCAGTTGCTGCTGGTGGATAACTGCGACCACACCTACAACGTGTTCTCTGGCGATTTCACTGCCCTCTATCAGACGGTGGACGCCACCGCCGCTTTCTTCCAGGCGCAGTTGATCCCCGCTGCCGCCCAGGCCGCGGCCTGATTGATCTCCCCCTACACCCAGGCACCCCGGAGTCCAACGGCTCCGGGGTGCCTTCGTATTTCTTGCTTTTCCGTATGCCGGAAGCAGCAGCTCTTTTTAGCCCCGTCGACAGGCCACAGCCCTGCAAAAAGGCCCGGAACCAAATCGGTTCCGGGCCTTTTTTCTCTCTGGCTCAGTACATGCCGCCCATATCGGGGGCAGCCGGAGCAGCCGGAGCGGGGGGCTGGGGCTTGTCGGCCACCAGGGACTCGGTGGTCAGCAGGGTGGCGGCGATGGAGGCCGCATTCTCCAGAGCGGAGCGGGTCACCTTGGTGGGATCGACGATACCGGCGGAGATCATGTCCACATAGGTCTCATTATAGGCATCGAAGCCGTAGCCCACCTTGTCGGCCTTCTTCACATTCTCCAGCACCACGGAGCCGTCGATGCCGGCGTTGGTGGCAATCTGGCGCATGGGCTCGGTCAGGGCCTTGGCAATGATGGACACACCGGTCTTCTCGTCGCCCTCGGTCTCGGCCAGCAGCTTCTCCACGGAGGCGATGGCGTTGACATAGGCGGTGCCGCCGCCGGCCACGATGCCCTCTTCCACAGCGGCGCGGGTGGCGTTCAGGGCGTCCTCGATGCGGAGCTTCTTCTCCTTCATCTCCACCTCGGTGGCGGCGCCCACGCGGATGATCGCCACGCCGCCGGCCATCTTGGCCAGGCGCTCCTGGAGCTTCTCGCGGTCGTAGTCGGAGGTGGTAGTCTCGATCTGGCTCTTGATCTGGTTGACGCGGGCCTTGATGGCGTCGGCGGAGCCGGCGCCGTCCACGATGATGGTGTTCTCCTTGGAGACCTTCACCTGGCGGGCGCGGCCCAGCATGTCCATGGTGGCCTCCTTGAGCTCATAGCCCATGTCGGAGGTGATGACGGTGCCGCCGGTCAGCACGGCGATATCCTCCAGCATCTCCTTCCGGCGGTCGCCAAAGCCGGGGCCTTGACGCACACCACATTCAGGGTGCCGCGCAGCTTGTTGACAATCAGGGTGGACAGGGCCTCGCCCTCCACGTCCTCAGCGATGACCAGCAGCTTCTTGCCGGACTGCACCACCTGCTCCAGAACGGGCAGCAGCTCCTGAATGTTAGAGATCTTCTTGTCGGTAATGAGAATCAGGGCGTCGTCCAGAACGGCCTCCATCTTCTCAGTGTCGGTGACCATATAGGGGGTGATATAGCCCCGGTCAAACTGCATGCCCTCAACCACCTCGGAATAGGTCTCGGCGGTCTTGGACTCCTCCACGGTGATGACGCCGTCGTGGGAGACCTTCTCCATGGCCTCGGCGATCAGCTTGCCCACGGTCTCGTCGCTGGAGGACACGGTGCCCACGCGGGCGATGTCGGCGGAGCCGTTGACCTTCTTGGAGTTGGCCTTAATGGCCTCCACCGCGGCGGTGGTGGCCTTGGCGATGCCCTTTTTCATGACCATGGGGTTGGCGCCGGCGGCCAGATTCTTCAGACCCTCGCGGATGATGGCCTGGGCCAGCAGGGTTGCGGTGGTGGTGCCGTCACCGGCCACATCGTTGGTCTTGGTGGAGACCTCCTTCACCAGCTGAGCGCCCATGTTCTCAAACGGGTCGTCCAGCTCAATCTCCTTGGCGATGGTCACGCCGTCGTTGGTGATCAGGGGGGCGCCGAACTTCTTGTCCAGCACTACATTGCGGCCCTTGGGACCCATGGTGATCTTCACGGTATCGGCGAGCTGGTTGACGCCGCGCTCCAGCGCGTGACGGGCTTCCTCGCCGTAGCAGATAATTTTAGCCATAACGTATTACCTCCAAATTGAGTCGGGTGGAACTCACCCGGAAGATTTCTTGTTCCAGAGAGCGGGCGCACACTGTGCGCCCCTTTACACGGAAAATTACTCCACAATGGCGAGGATGTCGCCCTGACGGACGATAGTGTACTCCTCGCCGTCCGCCCCGCGAAACAGAATTTCGCGGGGACCCCCGGGGATTTCATCTGCGGCCGCCGGAAATGAATTCCGTCGGCCTCCGGCGCTTATCGCGCCGCCCCGCCCCAGGCGGGGCCCCAGGTGGACGGCTTATCTCGCCGTTCCACTGGGTTATTCTACGATCGCCAGAATGTCGCCCTGACGGACGATAGTGTACTCCTCGCCGTCCGCCCCGCGAAACAGAATTTCGCGGGGACCCCCCTTTCATCTGCGACCGCCGGAAATGAATTCCGTCGGCCTCCGGCGCTTATCGCGCCGCCCCGCCCCAGGCGGGGCCCCAGGTGGACGGCTTATCTCGCCGTTCCACTGGGTTATTCTACGATCGCCAGAATGTCGCCCTGACGGACGATAGTGTACTCCTCGCCGTCCACCTTGACCTCGGTGCCGGAGTACTTGCTGGTGATGACCTTGTCGCCCTTCTTGACGGTCATGGTGATCTCCTTGCCGTCCACCACGCCGCCGGGGCCGACCTCGATGACCTCGGCCACCTCGGGCTTCTCCTTGGCGGCACCGGTCAGGATGATGCCGCTCTTGGTCTTCTCCTCCGCTTCGACCAGCTTGATAACCACACGGTCTGCAAGGGGCTTGAGTTTCATAAGGGGTTCCTCCTTCATGTATCATTCATTTTTCTTGTAAACCAATTCAGCAGGTTAGCACTCATTTTACCGGAGTGCTAACCTGCTTATAATAATAACCTCACTTGATGGATTCCGCAAGTCTTAATTTTTAAATAATCTGTTAAATTTCCATTCCGCGCGGTTCCTATTTCAATTTAACATTCAAAACCTGTTCAGATCTTCTTTTTTCTCCCGCTCTCTTCTGTTTTCTAATTTCGCACCCGTTTCTCCGGAATCCAATGGGTTCCTTCGGGAAAGAAAAAGTTTACTTTTTTAGCAGACACACGGACAGAGAGCTCAGAATCCACCAGCTCTTCACCGTCCAAATTGATCCGGTCGGCCCGCTCACAGGCGACGTGCATCTCCCGGCCGCGGCGCAGAAGGATCCGCGGGATATCCCCGGCGCCCCCCTTGGCGTACTTGCCGATCAGCGTCAGAATGGTCAGCCTGGAGACAGCCGGCACCACTACAAAGTCCAGCAGGCCGTCGTCGGGCACGGCGTCGGGGCAGGGGTTAAAGCCCCCGCCATAGTAGCGGCCGTTGCAGGCGCAAATGAGGGTAAACGCCTCCCCCGGCAGACGCTCCCCGTCGATGGTCACCCGGTAAGGCCGGTGAATCCCCTGGACAATGGTGCGCACGGCGGAGAGCTGGTAGGCCAGCGGCCCGCTCACCAGGGGCAGCTTCTTAAAGTCTGCCGCACCGAGGCCGATGCGGGCGTCGAACCCCACCGAGCAGACATTGAGGGCCAGCCGCCCGTTGCACTCAATGAGATCCACCGGCGCCTGGGGCGCGTCCAGCAGAGCCCGGAGGTCGTAAAAGCGGCAGGCATCCGGGCCGAACATCCGCAGAAAATCGTTGCCCGAACCCATGGGGTAGTGGGTCACAGCGGCGTTGCCGAAGCCTGCGGCTCCGGCAACAGCCTCGTTAAGGGTGCCGTCGCCGCCGCAGGCATAGATGCGCACCGGCTCCCCCCTCTCCGCCGCCGCCCGGGCCAGCTCGGCCCCGTGGCCGGGGTATTGGGTGACCGCCGCCTCCCATGGCTCGTCCCGCCCGGCCAAGGCAGTGCGGAGCTTCTCCCGCATCTCCTGGGTGCGGTCGTATTTTCCCGCGTGGGGGTTGATTAAGAACAGGTGCCTCACAGGGCCCATCCTCCTTATCCGTTGGTCAGCTCCACAGGAGCAGGCGCTGCTCGGTGCGGGCCATGCGGGAGACAATGGCTGCCGCCTCCGCCCGGGTGAAGGTGCCCTCCGGCTGGAAGGTCAGCCGGCTGTCCACCCCGGACAGGATTCCCTTGGCGTAGAGGCTGTAGATGGCCTCCGCCCCCTCATCGCCGCTGCGGATGTCGGGCACCGACGCCTTCACCCGGGCCAGAGAGTTGAGTTCCGGCATGGCCTTGGCCAGACTGGTGGCGGCAAAGAGCTCCGCCGCCTCCCGCCGGGTGACAGCCCGTCCGTAATCCCGCTCGGTAAAGTCCCCCTTTTGAATCATGCCGCTGGCCAGGCAGTAATCTACCGCCGGCACATACCAGTACGGTCCGCCTTCGGTGCTCAGATGAAAGTCGTCCCCCTGGTAGCGGCTCTCAATCGTGGCCGCCAGCTTGAGGGCCTCCGCCACGGTCAAGGTCTGATTGGGCGCATAACGGTTCTTCCCCACGCCGGAGGTGAGCCCCACATTGTAGGCGATGTCCACCCAGAGGGCGAACCAGTCCCGGGGGGACACGTCGGAGAAGGAGGGCAGCTTGCCCCGGGTGAGGGGAAACTGGGCGGAGGGCACCCCCTTGGCCGCCAGGATGCCGGGCAGGTCATAGACCGGGATTTTGGTGACGGTGCTCCCTTTGGTGAGGGTGAGCACCTGAGTTCCGCCCTGCTCGGCCACCTGGACCTGGTCATAGCTCAGCTCATAGAGCACATTGGTGGTGCTCCCCGCCCCGTCCGGGAAGGGGAGTATACTGACCACGCCCCAGCCGCCCCCCTTTTGGGCGATATAGAGCCCGCAGTCAATGGGGAGAAGGGTGTCGTACTCCGGCTGGATGAGATACCGCCCATCCTGCCGGATCACCCCGAGCTTGCCGTTGAGGTTGACCGCCGCGATGCCGAGCTGGAAGGACACGATGCTGTCGTACTGGAGAGGGATGACCACATTCCGGCCAGCGTCCACATAGCCCCACTTTCCGGCCAGCTCGCACTGGGCCAGCCCCTCGCTGTAGCCCCATACCGCGGCCCCCTCCGGCGCGGCGGAGGCCGGGAGGAAAAACAATCCCGCGCACAGGGCCGCGGCCAGCAGCCCCGCCAGGGCGCGCTTTCCCTTTCCTCGCCTCATATCAATCCCCTCCTCCTATCTTCCGTACTGGAATAGGTCGCACTTGAGCATGCCGTTATACAGCTTGCGCTTCTTGTCTGCGGCACGGCCAAAGGTGCGCTCGAACTCCGTGTGGGAGGAGAGCACGCTCACCCGCCACCCCTCCGGCAGCGTGCGCACCGCCCGGCCGAAAGCCCGGTAGAGCTCCTCCGCCTCCCGCTTCTCCAGGATGCGCTCCCCATAGGGCGGGTTGGTGACCACCCGGCCATAGGGCGCGTCCCGGCGGAAGGCGGCGGCGTCCGCCACCTCGAAGCGGACCACGTCCTCCACATCCGCCTTCTCCGCGTTGGCCCGGGCGATGGCCCACCGCCTTGGGGTCGATGTCCCCGCCCCAGATGTCGTATGCCCCGTCATACTCGCCGTCCATGGCCTCGCCGGCGGCCTGGAGCCACAGCCCGCTGTCCAGCCAACGCCACTTCTGGGCGGAAAAGGCCCGGTTGAGGCCCGGCGCCCGGTTTTTGGCGATGAGGGCCGCCTCGATGGCGATGGTGCCCGAGCCGCAGAAGGGGTCGCAGAAGGGGTCCCGCCCCCGGTATCGGGACAGAAGCACCATGGCGGCGGCCAGCGTCTCCCGCAGGGGGGCGGCCACCCCCACCGCCCGGTAGCCCCGCTTGTGGAGCCCGACCCCGGTGGTGTCCAGCATCAGGGTGACCTCGTCCCGCATGATGGAGAACTGGATCTGATACAGCGCCCCGCTCTCCGGCAGGGTTTCCAGCCCGTACTTCTCCCCCGCCGGGCAGCGGCCGCCTTTTTTCAGCACGGCCTGGCAGGCGGGCACCGCGTGGAGCTGGGAGTTGAGGGAGTGCCCCTTCACCGGGAAGGCCCCCTCCCGGGGGATAAATTCCTCCCAGGGCAGGGCGCGGCAGCCCTCAAACAGCGCCTCAAAGTCGGCGGCCCGGTAGCGGCCCACCACCAGCAGCACCCGCTCGCCGGTGCGCAGGTTCAGGTTCACCCGTGGGATATCCGCCGGGGCGGCCTTGCACCGCACCCGCCCGTTCTCCGCCGCCACCTCCGGCAGCTTCAGCCGCCGCAGCTCCTCGGCGCACAGCCCCTCCAGCCCGAACAGGGTGGGGACCAGCAATTCCAGCTCTCTCATGTCCATCGCCTCGCTCCGTTCTCGTTCTCAGACAGCAGTATACCTTATTTTTCTCTGCTTGGCAAATCTGGAAAGCGAATTTGCTTCCCTTTTTCTCCGAGTTGTGCTAGGATAGCAGTAGTATTTCGAAAGGAGGAGTGCCCATGCCCATACCAAGCATCTGCTGGCTCGCCGCCCTCGTCGCCCTTCTGGCGTTGGAGGCCGCCACGGTGGGGCTGGTTTCCCTGTGGTTTGCGGTAGGCTCCCTGTGCGCCCTGCTCACATCCTTCTTTGTGGGCAACATCTGGGTGCAGTTCGCCGTATTCCTGGCGGTGTCCTTCCTGTGCCTGGTCATCATCCGCCCCTGGCCAAAAAGTACGCCGACCCCCGCCGGGTGAGCACCAACGCCGACCGGGTCATTGGTGCCGAAGGTGTGGTCACCCAGGCCATCGACAACCTGAAGGCCCAGGGCCAGATCACCGTGAACGGCGCCCCTGGACCGCCCGCACCGAGGAGGGCTGCCCCGCCATCCCCGCCGGCTCCCGGGTCAGGGTACTCCGCATCGAGGGCGTCAAGGTCATCGTGTCCCCCCTGCCCGTCCCTACGCCGGGGCGGTAATTCCAAACCGAGGAAGAGAAAAAGGAGGAATCCCGCATGCCGTTTATCCCCATTATCATCATTATCCTGGTCGTCGTGCTCATTCTGGTGCTGGCCACAAACCTGAAGGTGGTGCAGCAGTCCAAGGCCTACGTCATCGAGCGGCTGGGCGCCTTCCACTCCGTCTGGGGCGTGGGCATCCACTTCAAGGTTCCGTTCCTGGAGCGGGTGGCAAAGGTGGTTTCCCTCAAGGAGCAGGTGGTGGACTTCCCGCCCCAGCCCGTCATCACCAAGGACAACGTCACCATGCAGATCGACACGGTTCTCTACTTCCAGATCACCGACCCTAAGCTCTACGCCTACGGGGTGGAGCGGCCCATGTCCGCCATTGAGAACCTGAGCGTCACCACCATGCGCAACATCATCGGCGACATGGATCTGGAGCAGACCCTCACCAGCCGCGACACCATCAACTCCCAGATGCGCGCCCTGCTGGACGAGGCCACCGACCCCTGGGGCATCAAGGTCAACCGGGTAGAGGTCAAGAACATTCAGCCCCCTCCGGACATACAGAGCGCCATGGAGAAGCAGATGAAGGCCGAGCGGGAGAAGCGCGAGGCGGTGCTCCGGGCCGAGGGCCAGCGCCAGAGTCAGATCCTGGTGGCCGAGGGCGAGAAGGAGTCCATGATTCTCCGGGCCGACGCCGCCAAGCAGGCCGCCATCAAGAAGGCCGAGGGCGAGGCCGAGGCCATCCTCAAGGTCCAGCAGGCCACCGCCGAGGCCATCAAGCTGCTCAACGAGGCCGATCAATTAGGTGCACATGGATGCCTCTCTGAATTTTGTAGGAGGCATCCATTTTGTTTTCTCTTGGATTCTTTCGTTGTTGTAGTAATTTATGTAGCCGTCAACAGCCTTGGCAAATGTTTCAAAAGAGGAATACTCTTTTTTCATGCCCGTAGAACATCTCGTTTTTCATCCGTCCAAAGAAGGTCTCCAT
>VOFI01001968.1_pt1 | contig 26790 bp, 43 predicted proteins | sample 5384131 | NCBI WGS metagenome assembly VOFI01 (sample SAMN12384728, study PRJNA508395) | human gut metagenome | isolation source: healthy gut H | host: Homo sapiens | reverse complement strand
TTGAAGAAACAAATAATTATCAAATCATCCAAAGTGATGCCATATCCATCCTTCAACATGATCCATTTACGTGGTGCGTTGAAAATGGTGACTTTATTTATCTAGAACAAAATGATCAACTATCCAAACATACACAATCCACACTATCAAAATGGCTTAAATCCATTGATATCAATACTGCAAACAAGTTATTGATACCATTTACTCTATCTTTTCAGATTATGAAAACCCAAAAGATTTAAGGAAGAATATCGATATGGTTGAGATGGTCAAATCCATTCAAAATATGGATAGTCAAACGAAGAAAATGATTAGTGGAACCATTCAAGTCTTATTCAAATGCATTCAAAACGAAATCAAGCGAGGAAACTAAATTCCTCGCTTAAATAATATATAACTATAGATACATGGAATAATAGTCGCTACAAGAATCACAACAATGCCCATTGTCACATAACCAAGTAATCCAAGTACTATATATAAGATTCCAGCAATGACCATACAATAGCCACCTACACGATTTGACAATACCCAGTTTTCATCGCTATTCAAAGACCACGAAGTTTTAATTCCAACCGCATAATTTCGCTTTACCTTTGGCAAATAATTACCGAGTATAATCAATAAAATGCCAACTAAAATATTCATCACAAAACTAACATCAAAAGAATACCCCAAGCCAAAATAAATAATTGTCATACTTGTCACAATACAAACAACTGGACAAATCATAAATAGAATATTCATCATAAAATCTGGAATATTATTTCGCTTTGGATCTTTTACCGTCACAAAACAAGTAAATACATGAATTGCCAAGCACAAAAACAACATACCAAATAAACCCATAAACTTAGGCATTGTACCATCAACTTGTCCATTTACATCAAAATGGGTTGGCACAACATCTGGTAATTGATTATAGAAAACTAGATTCAATACGAATGGAACCACAAACAAAGCTAAACTAAATTGAAACCATTTATTTTTCAACATCTTCATTCCCTCCTAAAAAAGACTTAAAATAACACAACATCTCCTCAAAAACAGATGCGTTGATTTGATAAAAAAAATAAAATTTTTATCCTTCTCTTCAATCAAACCTGCATCCTTTAATAAGGATAAGTGATAAGAAACAGTTGCCTGAGACATATCAAAATGACTTGCGATATCTCCAGCTGACATCTTGCCTTTTTTAATAAACTCAAAATGTCTCTTCTGACTGGAGCACCTAAAGCTTTAAACGTTTTTTCAAACAAAACACCACCTCCTATTTAGAAATATTTCTAAATAGATTATATCATCCATTAAATCCCAAGTACTTACTTCACTACCATCTTCTAATGTATCCATATAGTTTAATAATTCATTTACGATTTCTTGTTGTCTTTTTCTTGTACCATAAAAATCACCTACACTTATTCTAACACAAAATGAAAAAGAGGCATGGCCTCTTAATCAATTTCTAAATATTCTTTGATTCTTTGAATCTGATTTAAACCATCCAAATATCCCATGTAGTAAAGATCAGCGAGTTTATCCACATCCCTCTCTACACGCGATACATTCACTGGCTTGCTTGGGGGCAACCGTAAAGATTCTTCCCTCATTTTCAAGTCTTGACAATTCATCACACTGTCTATTGTATTCACTATTCATCGATTCCAACTTCTGTTCTAAAACTGGATATTCAGCATACAATCTTTTTTTGTCATTTTTGAACGAAAGGATTCGCTTCACTCTTTCGATACTCTCTTTGACGTGTACGAACCACAATGATTTTCTCATAATCATGATCCATGCCCATTGATACGCTATCTTATCACTGCAGCCACCATCCAAGTATAAACCATCTTCAATTTCAACCATCTTTGAAACATAAGGCATGGTTGCACTGGCTTGTACGGCCTTAAAAATATCCTGCGTTTTATTCTTACTAAAATATTCGGGCCTTCCCGTTTTACAATTTGTACATACCGCAATAAAATCACGCGTTGGATTCATAAAACGAGGTGTATTTAACGGATCAAAATATTGAGTTCCTTTCATCAAAAAATCAAATCAATAATTCCTTTGTTGTTTTTAAAAGCTTCTAAACCAACATATCGAGAATCATGACGATACCCTAAATTAATTCTAGCACTACGACCAATTTGACCAGCCACATAGTTAAATCCATTCAAAAGCCCCTGCACTTGTACCAACTGTACACTGCATATTGATTTCAAACTGCATTAAAGCATCTAATACCCCTGATGTATATAATCCTCGAAAAGCTCCGCCTTCAAGGACGATACATTATTCTTCTTCATAACATCCCTCCTTCTTAGCTGAAAATTCTATACTCATTTTTTAATTTGTCTACTTTTTTTGTTCATTCCAAAGTTTGTCAGCCATTGGCTTCCAGTTTTTGCGTATGGAACTGTCTTTTTCCAATAAGTGATCCACATCTTCTGGGGATTCATAATCTGTATTGACTGCTTTACTTTGTTTCACCAATTCTTGAATACGACCAGCGTTTTCTAACATTGGACAAGGTCTTAACATATTTTCATTAAATGGTTGATTATCATGATAAGCCTGGAATAATGGAGATCTAAGTGCATCGAGTAATGTTGTATTGTGAATGTTACAGTTCGAATAATGAATGAATACACATGGTTCTACATCGCCCTTGGCATTGATATGAAGATATCTTCTACCTCCAGCAATACATCCACCCACATATTGCGCATCATTTTGAAAATCCATAGTGAAAATTGGTTTTTCACTTCTGAACTTACGAATCTGATGATAAACATACGCTCTTTGTTCTGGTGTTGGAAGTAATTCTTTCACAGCCTCATTTCCTACTGGCATATAGTGGAAGAACCAGCAGAATAAAGCACCTGAATCAATCATTAAATCAAAGAATTCATCACTTGCGATATCTTTATAGTTTACACTTGTATAACAAGTACTAATTCCAAAAGGCAATTTGTGTTTCTTTAATAATTCCATGGAACGTTTTACATTTTCATAACAGCCTTCACCACGTCTAGAATCATTCGCTGTTTCGAAACCTTCCAAACTAATGGCTGGAACAAAGTTTTTAACTCGCAACATATCCTGACAGAATTCTTCATCAATCAGTGTACCATTTGTGAAAGATAAGAAAGCACAATCTTGATGCATTTCACAAATCTTAATCACATCCTTTTTACGTGTTAAAGGTTCTCCACCCGTATAAATGTACATGTAAGTACCTAATTCTTTTCCTTGACGAATAATCGAATCAATATCATCTAAAGATAAATTTAATTGATGTCCATATTCAGCAGCCCAACATCCTGTACAATGTAAGTTACATGCAGATGTTGGATCTAATAATACAGCCCAAGGGATATTACAATTATATTTTTGTGCCAACTCCTCTTGTTTTGTACTACCATTTAGTGATGCATTAAAAATAAAGTTTTTTAAATACAGCCTGACGAACGCCTGCATTCAAATCATAAAGCTTCATGATATAGTCATACCAAACACCTTTTTCATCGATTTGTTCACGAATCACTTTACGCTGTGAACCATACCAACCTTCAGGCATAACCTTATCTACTAAATTCATTAATTTAGGAATATTTGTTTCTGGATCCTTATCCAAATACTTCAAAGCTTGACTCATTCCAAACTTTTGAACACTACTCTGTAAAGAACTAAAATTCATAACTCTTCCTCCGGTTTCATTTATAATTTTATTCTAGTTCTTTAAAAATGGGTTTTTAATAGACAAATTTTCAAATGTGTAAATATTTATGAGCTATGGTCATTATTTTTATACCATTTTGAGATATATGCCATATATGGTTTATATATTTATGAACCACGGTCATTTGTTGTAAAAAAGAAGATGTTTTCACACCTTCTTAGATTTCATTGGCAGCCTTATATCCTGTACGAATAGCACTTGCGATATCTGCTGTTCTTTCACCACTGCAGTCACCTACATAAGTAAATGGAACAGTTAACTTACTATCATCAAATACATTCCTTTTAGAACCTAATGCATTTACAATTGTATCCGCTGTAATTTCAACATTTGTTTCATCTTTTGTATTCACTACATAGATGACATTATCTTTAATTTCACTAACACGTGTATTCACAAATTTTTGAACATTGTGTTCTTTAAAATCAGCTTCCATCAATGGCAATACAGTTTCAGATTCTTGTGCTGCAATCTTATCCATCATTTCAACGATTGAAACTTCTAGCCCTTTACTTGCCAAATATTCAGCCGTTTAAGCACCTACTAAACCTCCACCTAAGACAACACATTTACCAGATACTTCTTGACCATTCAAGATATTCCAGCTGGATACAACATTTGAATTTTCTACCGACATAAGAAGATCCATATTGTGAGTACCAATTGCCAAGATCACATGATCAAATCCATTCAATTCATCCATTGTTGGTTCATGGTTTAATTGAATATCTACTTTATCGGACAAGAATTTTTCATAGTATTGAACAGAACGTAAGATTTCATCTTTCTTGGTGGAACTGAATCAATATTGATTTGTCCACCTAAACGATTTGATTTTTTCAAATACAGTCACTGTGTGTCCTCGTTTATAAGCTACACGAGCCGCTTCTAATCCGGCAAGACTAGCACCTACGATTGCGATATTCTTAGTTTCTGTACATAGTTGAATGAAGATTGTTTCTTCATCTCCATTTTCGGCATTTAAAACACAACTTAAGTAACGACGAGATTGGATGGCATCTACACAACCTTTATTACAGTTCAAGCATTCACGAATGCATTCACCATTTTCCACTTTATTGGCAATATCTGGATCTGTTAATAAACTTCTTCCATATCCAATGATATCTGCCGTACCATCTTAAAGAATCTTTTCACCAGCTTCAACACTGACAACACGACCCACTGTTGCAACAGGACAAGAAACAACGGATTTCACTTTTTCACAAGCACCTAAAATTTCAATCGCATCAATACCTGCTTTTTGCGCTTTTCTAGCACATTGGGCAATACTATTTTTAATAGCTATTAATTGTTCAGCAATTGCTTCCGTCACAAAGTGCTGCATATCATGATGTAATTTTGCGTATGCACCCTTTGTCAATTCGTCACAGATTTTTTGTTGCTTTTAGCCTCTTCTAAATTATTGGCAGCCTTCGCTTTTACAGCCAATTAACCAGCAATACCAGCTTCCACAATCATTTTTCCTACGCCTTGAACATCATATTCTGGATGGAACAATTGTAAAGCTACTTTACAATCGTGTTCATGTAAGGCATCAGCTAATTTTTTATACATTTCAATTTGCGATTCATCATATAGTTTTGGTGTAGGATTTGTAGTACGAACAGGAGCCACATCGCCAATAACGATATAAAAACATCCACCTTGTGCAAGTCTTGTATAGAAAGCTAATGAACGAGGCCCAATCGATCCGTCTCTTTCTTCACATCCTGTTGTCAAAGGGGAAACATAATTCTGTTTTTAAAGGTTAAGTTACCAACTTGAATTGGTTATAATAATTCACTTATCATAATTTCTGCTAGATATTTTTAGCAATTTCATGCGCATTTGTGATCGCATCTTTTAAAAGTTCCCACTTTTTCACAATCCCCAATATAGTGTACATTTTCAGCTTCCACTTCCACTTTCTTAGGTGCATATCCTACAGCAAAAATTAAAGTATCCGCTTCTGTAATTTTGTGTTCAACACCCTCTTTTACGTAAGTAATAGATTCTTCATCCACATTTGTTACTTGTGCATTCAATTCGATGCGAACACCTTTCTGCATCAATCTTTGAGTCAATCTAGATTTTGCAGCTCCACCTTCACCAGGCATTAAGTTATTTGTCATTTCTAATAATGTAATTTTACGATTCATTGGGAATAAGTCATTGATTAATGGTGCTAAATAATCCGCTGTTTCACATCCAACACTTCCACCACCTAATACAACAATATTACGTCCTGGATATTTCTTTCCAGATAATACATCGTCTGCGGTCATACAATTTTTGAATACTTTGAATGGTGGAATTTCTTTGGGTGTAGCTCCACTTGAACATACGATTTCGTAATCTTTAAATTCATTTTCAAGCCTTTCTTTTGTGACTTCTGTATTTAAACGAATTTCAATACCTTCATGATCTAATCGACGAATCATAAATTTAATAACTTTACACAATTCTTGTTTCGCGATTGGAACAGCCGCAAGTCTTAATTGACCGCCAAGTTCATTCGATTTTTCACAAAGAACAACTTCGTGTCCACGTTTTTTTTGGCAACATATGCTGCTTCCATACCAGCAGGACCACCACCAATAACTAAAACTTTTTTCTTAGTTTCTGCAGGTGCAATTGTATCATCTTCCACGCTTGGATTTACTGTACATCCAATACGTTTACCCATCATGATTCCTGTTAAACAACGTCCACATCCAATACATGGACGAATATCGTCTACTTTACCTTCGAATGCTTTATTTGCGAATTCACTGTCACATAAATTTGGACGTCCAATCATACACATATCACATTTTCCGTTTGCGATTAGTTCTTCAGCCATCCAAGGTTCGTTAATACGAGCAACTGTAGCGACTGGGATATTTACATGCTTTTTAATTTCTTCACTTGAGTGAGCGTGAGGTGCAGCACTTGTACCAGGAGCTGGCATACTTGATCCACGTTTGATTGTATTACCACCAGATACGTGAATAAAGTCAACTCCAGCTTTTTCTAATTGTTTACAAACATAGATCTGATCATTTAATGTCAATCCACCTTCACTATATTCATCACCACTAATACGAACATCGATAATGAAGTCATCTCCACAATACTTGCGAACAGATGCAATAACTTCTAAACATAAGCGTAAACGTCCATCAAGACTTCCACCATATTCGTCCGCACGTTTATTATATAAAGGTGTTAAGAAACCACCTAATAATCCATGAGCATGCGCATCTAAAGTGATTCAGAGTAAAACTGGCTGACAAGGCAATAGAGTATTCTAAAACCATCTATTCAGGATGTGATAAGGATGATATTGAAGTATTAATACTTCAGAGATTCATCAAGAAATTAAAAGAAGATATGGCAGAAGCTGAAAGAACCATTGGTGAAATGATTAAGCTAGCACAGGAACTACCTGACTTTAGTATAATCAAATCTATTCCAGGTATTGGAGATAACCTAGCTGCACGTATTATTGCAGAACTAGGTGACATGACAAGATTTAAAAAGAAGAATGAGTTAGTAGCCTTTGCCGGACTGGATCCAAGAATCAGTGAAAGTGGACAGAATGACGGGGATCATATGCACATTACTAAAAAAGGCAATAAACGATTAAGGTGTTTATTATATCTGGCTGTAACGTGTTCTATAAGGCTTAAGAGAGATGATATTCGAAAGCTGCAAAGACTGCATGTGCTAGTAAATTAGTACGAATAATTTATAGCATGTGCAAAACTGGTGAGTTATACCACCAACAATTTTGAATGCACATAACATCTTTTCATCTTTTGGAAATGGTTTGTATCACGCTCATACATTCCTGTATATAACTCCCCATATTCTTCACCAAAAGGAAGTTTGCAGCTATTACGATATGACAATGGCTCATGATTCTTTAAAATTGGTAAAATGCGACCATTATAATCCGCATACTTAATCAGCGTTTCTTTTAAATTACCCTCTTTCATCTTGCATTGTGCTGGATACTTTACGTGCATCAAAGCACATCCACCACACTCTTTCCAAATTGGACAAAGTGGGTAGCGACGCTTTGAACTCTGTTCAACTAAACGAGTTAATTCTCCAACTAAATAAGTACCTTCATCACTTTTAATATCAAATTCAATAACTTCATCCGGAATGGCATTTTCAATAAATACTGGCTTTCCCTCATGGAACGCAATTCCCTCACCATTAATTCCCCATTTTTTTTTACTGTTGTTTTCATGTTTTTATACACAGTTACGACAAACTCAAACGTAACCTCTAACCTTTCTAATTGTTTTACACGATCAAGTCCAGCTTGACTCGTTTTATATCGATATGGTGTCATTTCTAGTAAAGACCATACATCATCTACCATCTTTTTTTTCTGAATAATTTCCTGGTTTACCAATTCATATTGTTCTAGTATTTCAGGCATTTCATTTTCGTATGGTGTGTCATACAATACTTCTTTTAATTCAAAACAATGCTTAGGACCCGGACCTACTACGATCCAATATCCATTTTCTTTTAGTATACGATAGATTTCATCTTGGCCTAAAGGCACAAAAATACTTGTAACACAATCTATACTCTCATCTAAAAAAGGCATATCAAATAAACTCCCCACAATATATTGCGTATGTTTATCTTGTTTAGACGCATGAAGAATCGCTTCCTTACTCAAATCAATCCCATAACTATGTTCAAAGTTCGCCCCTATCTCTTTTGTATAGTAACCCTGACCACAACCAGCATCCAAATAAATAGATCCATTAGCCTTTCCCTTTACATATTGACGCATAAAATCATAATAATCTTTTTTTTTAAAAAATCGGTACGCGCTTTGACCATCAAAGCATTGTCCCCATGATTCTTTGTCTGTTTACGCGATAAGTTCACATAACCTTGTTTGGCACAATCAAAAGAATGATTATTTTCGCATCGAAATGTTTTATTTTCTTTTATTAGTTTCTTTTACACACCGGACATATCAACATAAAAAAAGATTATAACATAAAAGGAAAAAAGAGAAGCGCTATATTTCACTTCTCTTAGAATAAATCTTCTTCAACCTTAACTGGATGTACCCAAATATCTTCTGTATTATCAATACAATCTTGTACCATCTTGTCAAAATCCCATTTTGCCTCATGTTTTTCACACTTATCCACACGAGGTTTAGTGACCGGATTCTTTGGTGTAAAAATCGTACAACAATCTTCATAAGGAAGAATACTTGTTTCATATGTTCCAATCTTTTTAGAAAGATCAATAATTTCAACTTTATCCATACAAACAACTGGACGAATAATCGGCATATTTGTGACATCATTGATTGCTAGCATACTCTCTAAAGTTTGACTTGCGACCTGTCCAATCGATTCACCTGTTGCGATAGCTTGAGCATGTCTTTTCTTAGCTAGGCCTGTCGCAATACGCATCATCATACGACGCATCAATTTGATTGCATAACTTTCATCCGCATTTTGATAGATTGCCAATTGTAGATCTGTAAATGGAACAACATGAACTAAAACATCACCTTGATAACCAGATACAAGTCTAGCTAGTTCCATTACTTTTTCTTGGGCATTTTGTGAAGTATATGGAGGTGAAGCATAGTGAATACATTCAATGTGTACACCACGTTTCATCATTAAATAGCAGGCAACTGGAGAATCAATTCCACCACTTAATAAAACCATGGCCTTTCCGCCAACACCAACTGGATATCCACCAGCACCTTGAATACGATCTGTCATAATGTAAGCTGCATCCTGGTGTACTTCAACAACAATTTTACATCCGGATTATGAACATCAACTTTCCAGTCACTGTTCTTTAAAATCTTAGTTGCAACCCTACGATTAATATCGTCTGAAATATATGGGAATAGTTTATCACTACGACGTGCAGCCACCTTAAATGTTTTTTGGTGTTGTTAAATCTAAAGATTCATAACAAGCATCAATGATTTTATCTAAATCTGGTTCCACTTTAATAGCCAATGAAAATGAAGATATTCCAAAAACTTTAGCTAAAATATCACTAACCTGCTTAGAATCTTCATCATGAAGATAAATATACATACGGTCGTGCTGTTTCTCAAATTCTAATGTTGGGAATGCTTTTAAAGCTTTACGAACATTGTCATAAAGAACGCCTTAATAAAGTTGTTACGGTTTTTTCCTTTTAAACTCAATTCGCCATAACGAATTAAGATATGATTATAACGATAAGCCATAATTCTCTATAATCTCCTTACATGTTTCTATAAAATATTTTGCCTCTTCCAAAGTATTCTCATTAGAAAAAGATAAACGAATTCCATGTGTCGCATCAAATTCTGACTTGTGCATAGCCAATAACACTTCAGAAGCATTCGTATTTTGTGATGAACAAGTACTTTTTTTGCGGATACACAAATTCCCTTTTTGATCCAAAGCGTTCAATAAGACTTCACTTGTTATTTGATCAAATGAAATATTAAGAATATAAGGAATCGCATCTTTTTGGCGAATGTACATGCGCACCATTGATTTTAGTTAATTCTTCACGCAAATATTGGTTGATTTTTAAAACATGATCATAAGCCTTTTGATTGTTCCTCTAAAAGCTAAACGAATTGTCTTTGCCAAAACAATATTCGCCGGTGCATTCTCTGTTCCACCACGAAGTCCTTGTTCCTGTTGTCCACCTTGAATAATTGGAACAAGTTGAATCTTCTTTTTTCTTCATTAAAATGGCACTACCCTTTAGACCATGAATCTTATGTGCAGAGATCGTAGCCATATCTAGTTTTTCAAAAGGAATATCAATTTTTGAAAAACTCTGTACACAATCCACATGAAATACACACGTTGGATTTTGGTGTACAATTTTTTCTAGTTCTAAAATAGGATTGATAGCTCCCATTTCATTATTCACATGCATAACCGATACTAAAATTGTATCTTTACGCATATGAGATTTTAAGCATTCTGGTGTAACAATTCCATCTTCATTAATTGGAAGAAATTCAACTTCAAATCCAAAACGCTTCAAAAACTCCATCGCATGACGAACACTCGAATGCTCAACATTGCTTGTGAGTACATGATGACCTCGATGTTCATTGGCCAAGGCATATCCTACAATAGCTAAAGTGTTTGATTCACTAGCAGCTGATGTAAAGATAATTTCACTTGGATCTACATGAAGCATAGAAGCAATATTTGATCGACTTTTTTCCATGAGCGAACTTGCCTGGCGCCCAGCCGCATGCAAACTATCTGGGTTGCCATAACAAGTTTCTAACACTTGCCCATAAACACGACGAACCTCTGTACGTACAGAGGTTGTCGAAGCATTATCAAAATAAATCATTACTGCACCTGGTTCATGACAGCAGGATCTTTTTGAGCTACTAACTTCTCATAAATTCCTGGGTGCATGTTTTCGATTGCTTGAATCGCAATCTTAAGTGCACGAGTATATTCTCCATTTTGGAAACATAACTCAGCACGAGTTAAATCCGAATCCATTTGTGCATGCGTACTACGGAAACGGTTACCAAACACAATCGCATTTTCTACCATAACGGCAACACCGACTAAATTGTTTGCGTTATTGTATAACTTATATACAAAGTCGATGGCATCCTGCAAATCTGCATTTAATGTTTGTACATCTAATGGTGAGTGATCCAACACTACACGAACACGTTGAATCAAGCGTTCGCCTTCTTTTAAATCTGCAGAAAATTGAGATGAGATACTAGGCAAATGACGTGTTACTGTATTTAAACGTACTTCATTTAAAATCAATTGTAATTTTGTCAATTGTTTTTTAGCACGTGATTCATCACTGCTTGCTCCCACTAACATCTCTTTCATATCCTTGACTTGATCGTGGAATTCATTAACATCTTCTGAAAATTTACGATAACCATGAACTACATCTACGCTAGGACGTTGATTTTGTTTCAATTCTTTTTGAATTTCATCACGACGATTTGATAAATCTTCCATTTGGATTTGTGCCAAAGAGAAGCGGTGTGTCCAATCTTCTAGACCAAAACGATCTTTAATATTGGCATAAAGCGCCATAATTTCCTCAAGTTCCTGACCAATGACATTAACTAGATCTAAATTAGATTGAAGACTTACATGGATTTCATCATAAGCTTCTTTTTTCATTCGTTACATCATCTTGTAATGCTAGAATGTGATCTCCAATGATTTCCAAGTTTTCTTGTGCCATTTCAAATTCACCTGCATCCAATTGATCAATTGAACTAGACAAAAGCACTTTGAATGGTTGTTAATTTTTCTTCTGGTTCTAAATAAGATAAGTCGATATCTTTTTTTCCTGTAATTCCTTAATGTGCAAACGAACTTCGTTGATTGCACGAGGCAATACATTTTTGGCCTTTTCATATAGTCCAGGGAAGGCTGCAATTTTAGAGCTAATCTCATCCACCATTTTTGAGATTTTTTCTTGTTCTTCCTTTGCCTTGTTAAATTCTGAAGCAAACATCCACTCTTCAAAATTAGAGAATTCATTTTCAATTTCCTCTAAGCATGAATCTACATAATTAACAGATCCATAAAATGAAGAACGATTATCTTGGTAAACAGTTTTCACATTGCGAAAACGCTCTTTTAAAGCATTTGCCGATTCACGAACCTCTGTTTCACGAGCCAAGACATGATCTAATGACTGAGTAACAATACGAATTCTTTCTTTTGTCTCATCCATCATTGTTTCTAAATCGTCCATAGCTCGCATAGATTTACGAAGACGATGTCTAGAAACATAATCATCTGCTTCATTAAACAAATCATCACAAGCACTTAAGTTTTTTTGACAAGTATCATATTTTGGAGTCAAGCCTTTCACTTTATCCATGATATCATCATTCACTCTTGCGAATGCCGATGCTTTGTTGAATTTGTAGGCCAAGGAATTGTTACGAATTTCATTCATTTCGATCTCAAGATCTGAAAGTCGTTTCGACGCCTTTTTACGTTTGATCATACGCATAATGATCCAAATCAAAATCAAGACTAGAATTGCTATACAAAGATAGATAATTACAGGACAAGTTATCGAAATTCGTGAACGCGCTAAAAACTTAAGCGTAATCAACGAAGCTTTAGAAGCTGCAACAGCAACTGTTGATTTTGTTGAAGTAAACAAAGATGCTAAGAAAGGTACTTATGTTCGTTACCCAGAACGTAAAGAACTATTCACAGCTCAAGAAATCAACGAATTGTTAGTAGTAGAATTCTACAACCGTTAATCTTAGGCATAGAACAAGAAAGAAGCGAATTGATCGCTTCTTTTTTTTGGATGTGTTTTCTTAATTCATGTATTTTATCTGTTGATCAACGTAGAAAATCAACTTTTTCAGCTACAAAGCCATAGTTTAGATATACCCTGTCATCCCTTCTGGTATTTACGCGAATGAGTACGACCATTAATTCCCACATAGTCTCCAATCTTACACGAAGCACTTACAGTTTCTGCGAGACCTCGCCATACTTCAACGATTACATCATCACTTTCATAAACACCTTCTGAATTTGGAAAATTACGCTGCACTAATTGGAAGCTCACAAGTTTTTAATCCATTGCTTGTCTCCTTTAACATTGGCATGTCCGTAATTTTTCCCACGATACTAAACGCATTCATAATTGATTATCCTCCTTCAATTCTGACCACCATATTTATCACCATCCTTCTTCAATGATATTCTACAAATATGTCACATATAAAACAAACGACCTATCTTATCTATAGGCCGTCTTTTTATGCGTTTTACATGCGTTTTTCCCCTCTAATTCGCTAAAAAACACAAATTAGATCAGATAGAGTCATTCGGAAGAATTTTTGTCACACAAGAATGTGAGAAATCCAAATTCTTAATATAGGCATGTACTTGCTCAATTTCCATATTTTGAATGCTATTTAAATTTTCAATATAGTCATACTCCTCAAAGTGACTTCGAAGTAAATCATTGGCCAAGCCATCAAAATGATCTAAGCCACGCAAATTATTCGCGATTGCCTGTGCATGCAACGACTGATAGTCTTCATCAAAATCGACTTATTCTGTACAAGCTCATTTACAAGTTCAATAAAGGCATTTGGATTTACTGTTTGAGCATAAAACAAGATATAACTATGATCCAAAGTAAAGTCCGCTTCTGCGCCTACAAACTGTGTAAAGATTCTTTGATCTAGCCATTCCTGAAAATTAGGATTTAAAGGACCCATGATAGAATCTAACCACATATTCACCGCAAAGTCTTTTTCGAATGCTTCTTCCTTTGTCTTGCAAGCATCCATCTTATAACCAACACATACAAATGGCTGATGAATATCCATATAATCGACATACTCTTTGCGATTTACTTCCTTTGGCTCTTCCTTAAAGACACGCTCAATCTTTTTATTTAACTTACTCAAAACATCTTTTGACATTCCTTGATCCAATCCATGATTTCATTTGTATCTTTTCCAGTTACACCCACAAGACACAATTTACTAGGATCATAATTTAATGCATAAAATTGTTTTAAATCCTCCATGCTCATATCTTGAATATCTTCTTTTTGAACCGAGTACATCAACTTTCATTGGATGATATTGAAATAAAGAAATCAAAGTTTCCTTAAAAAGACGTTGTTCAGGCGATTGTTGATACATATCATATTCACTAAGAATAATCCCCTTTTCTTTTTCAATCGTTTCATTTGTCACATCTAAATTTTCGACAAAATCCAATAAAAGTTTTAATGACTTTTTCACATCCGCCGTAGTCGAAAAATAAAATGCCGTTTCTGTATAAGAAGTATATGCATTTGTAGAACACTGTAAGTTCGCAAATAAATCACTTACATCTTCTCCATCCAAATAAAACATTTGATGCTCTAAATAGTGCGCAATTCCACTCTTATGTCTAATCACTTGCCCATCTACGCTTTGATCAATATCAAACCCTCCTACTTTAGCTCCTAAAAGAAATAGTGATTTTTGATAATCCGGTTTATGAACAAGAATCACCTGTAAACCATTTGACAATGTTTCCTTTTTAATATCCAAATTATAATTCATTTTCTTTCTCCGCAACAATGGCCACTGAAGCCAAATTCAATCGTAAGGCAACACGTGAAATATCTTCCTTTGTCACCTTCATAATTCTCTCAATTCTTTGCTCAGGCGTGAGCTGGCGATGTAAAAGATCATCTAAAAAAGCTTGCGCAATCAAAGATTGAGCATGATCTAATCCACTAATAATACGGTCCTTATAGTCCATCTTTGCGATTTCTAAATATCGATCATCATAATCCATGTTCAATAATCGATCTATTTGTGTTTCTATCAAATTTAATACTTTTGTGACATCCTTACGATTCACACCCGTATGAATTAACAAAGCTCCATCAAAGCGAATAATAGAAGAGCTTATAGAATAACAAAGACTATTCTTTTCACGAATTTCATCAAACATTAAATTCTTCTGGCTTTGCCCCAAAATACTATTTAAAATTAGTTCAGCCTCATAATCCGAACTTGAAATATCAACACCTGTCGAATAGACTTGCGAAATACAAGTTTGCGCAATATCCTTTTCAAAGGTTTTATAGCTTGTTTCTACGCGAGGAAGCAATGTTCTTTCCGATATAAAAGCACAATGCGAATCTAAACTATCAATATAATCATACAATTCATCCGTTACATAACCACAGATATAGAAGTGTTTTGCCATATCCATATATAATGTATAGGCTTTTTTTCACATCCTCTAAAGTAAGTGTCGCTAAATCTTTTAAGCTTCCCTGCACAGGAATTGAAATAGAATGTTTAGCATGTGCCATCTCAAAGGCATACATACAAGACAAGCTGGCCGGATCATCCATTTGTGCCAACAATCTATTTTTTAACAAATACACTGACTCCTTTAAAGTTTTCCTCATCCAATACAGAATGAAACAGAACTTCATCCATAATATCTTTAATTTTATCTAAATAGCTTCCATCTTCAATCCAGTCTGGACGGACAAACTGAAAACGAACATCGAGTTGAACAAGATCTCCATAGATGTTAAACCATAAGACACCTTTGTTCCATAAGCACGATTTAAGGTAGAAGCTAATTTTTGTTTCGAATTCATTTTCTGCGTTTTCGCCTTCATCATATACACAAAGCACGTTTAAAGCACTAATTGTATTTCGATGAAAAGGCATCATGGTTTTACAAGAAACATAAACATCACTAAATTTTTGCGTTTGTATATAGTTCATAAGTAAACCTCCTTGAAAATATATTAATAATTCTACCACAAAAACAAAAAAAAAGGCTAGAATTCAATCTAGCCTACGTGAACGTATCCAATTAATGCCTTGTCACAAGAAACGCTTGATACAACAGTCTGGCTTCCGTACCATCCACCATGAACTGCTTGTCCGTTTCCAATGTAAATAGCAACATGTCCTGAATAAACAATAATGTCACCTGCAACTGGACTTGATGTGATTGTACCAAGACTCAAATAGTCTTCTGGCCAACCGTGGAAATTAATTCCAACAGCTCTCAAAGCATTAGTAACTAACATTGTACAATCTTGTGTAGTTCCTACTTGTGCTAATGCAGCAGCAGCGATTGCTGAACTGTTCACACTTGGGGTTGGAGCTACATAATCTTTAGCTGGAGCATCAGGAGTCGATGGCTGTGCTGGCGCTTGTGTTGTAGTTGTTGTTGTGCTTTGAGCTGGAGCACTTTGAGTAGTTGTTTGTGCTGGAGCCTGAGCTTGAGTCGTTGTATCTTGAGTTGGAGTTGTTTCCTCAGAAGGGGTTACTTCAGTCGCAACACCATTTTCATCAATCTTATATCCATCTTTTTCGGCATTTTTAATCAAATCACCATTTTCATCGAACGCATATTTAGTACCTTCGATTTCAACGATTTGATTCTTAGTTACTTCACCGTTTTCTGCATAATACAATTTTTGACCGTTGATCTCTTGCCATCCTGTACGGAAAGTACCGTCTTCTTGAGTGAAATATGTTTTTCCGTCTACATCAAATTGACCTATAGCCATCTTTCCATCTTCACCAAAGAAATACTTCTGGCCATCGATTTCCTGCCATCCTGTTACACAATTTCCATCGGCATCAAAATAATATTTCGAACCATTTTCTTCAACCCAGTTTGTTGAAGTTTTGTTTCCTTTTTCATCGTAGTATGATTTACCATCATTACTCCAACCATGAAGAAGGACACCTTCTTTTGGAAATTATACTCACTACCCTGAATTGTCACAGAACCTCTTGCAGCAGTTCCGTCTTGTTGGAAATAGTAAGTTTCATCTGAAACAGTCTGCCATCCAAACTGCATTTCTCCTTTATTATTGAAATAATAAAGTTCCTTATCGATTTTTGTTAAACCAGTAGCTGTCTGACGATTTGATTTTAAAACATAATAACGATCTGCGCCTTCACCATGCCATCCTGGTTGAACTTCTTTGGCATACATTGTCGAAACAATTGGTCCAGAAGTCAATAGACATAGGCTTACGGCTAAAATTTTACTGTGCTTTTCGATAAAATTCATCATATCACCTCTTCGTTACAACACCTGAAGTTTAACAAGATTTAAATTTTGTTGCAAATTTTCGCAAAAAAATTATTTACACTTTTTAGTAATTAATTTCTTAAATATTTCTTAATACACTTTATATAAAGTATCTAAATATAAATTATGGTAAATTATGTGATTTTGTAAAAAATTGTACATAATTTATAAAATGTATAACGTTGTCTACAAATCGTGAACAAATCTATCCTGTTCTAAGATTATTCGTATCAATCCTAAAAGCCATAAAAAATCACTATACCGACAAGAATTAAGCCGCCTATTGAAAGCCATTTTAAGCAATTTATTACCAAATATACACTTGCAGAATTCATACCTTTTACAAGCCAAATAGAACACCAAACGTATTTAAATCCATTTAAAATTATAATAATTCGATATTTTTGAGCCAAAATCAACAATCCTACAATCCCCATTATGTCTATCAGTTTTATACAACTAACAGCAATATTCAATGATGGATTTGAAATCACATAATATATGATACGTATCAAAACACTCGATTCATAGTTGGATAAGTGGGCCTGCAAATTGAACAAACTTTCATAATCAGTTATAAAAAATAATTTAGAAAATAATATTAACTGCCAAATATTCTGCCATAACCAGTATATGGTTATAAATACAATAAAAAATAAAGATTCGCTTTTCAAACGAATCTACATAACGATCAATCAACTTTAAGATTTTCAAGCCAATCCTCTCCCCTTAAGTTCTTCATGTGTACTTAGTCCTGATAATCAAGTTGGCGTAGTACTTCATAAACGATAATGGCAGCACAATTGGACAAATTCAAACTTCTCGCATTTGCGACCATAGGCAAGCGCATGCAAGTATCTAAATGATGTTGAAGGATTTTTTTATCAACTCCCGTACTTTCTTTTCCAAGCACAAGATATACATCGCCTTCTTCTTTCGTAAAATCAAATTCACTTGGTGCTTTTTACCATAACGAGTCATAAAATAATAGTGTTCACTTGGATTTTCAGCCACAAACGCATCCCAATCTTTATGAATGTGGATATCCGCATCCTTAATATAATCCATTCCTGAACGACGCAAATGCTTTTCATCCAAAGAAAAACCCAATGGTTCAATTAAATGTAAACGCGAACCTGTAGCCATACAAGTTCGAATGATATTTCCTGTATTCTGAGGAATCTCAGGTTCATACAATACTACATGCAACATATTATTTACTCCAATCCTTTAAAATTTCTCAAGTGCTACTCCTCTATGAGATACACTATTTTTCTTTTCTTCACTCACATTGGCAAGTGTTGTCTTAAATTCAGGATAATAGAAGATTGGATCATATCCAAAACCATTTGTTCCAACCATTTCATCATGAATCAAACCTTCACACTCTCCACGATATACATATTCTTTTCCATTTTCATTAATATAGGCAATGACACACACATAGCGAGCCGTACGCGTTTTTCCCTTTACCTGATCTATAATATATTGATTCTTGATATCATAGCTTGTGTCTTCACCTAAAAAACGAGCTGAATACACACCTGGCTTCTTATCCATCGCATCTACTTCCAAACCAGAATCATCGCTGATTACAGGTTCATGAAGTTCATTAAATAAAGTACGAGCTTTAATTAGCGCATTCTCTTCAAATGTTGTACCATCTTCTACAATATCAATTTTATGATCCAGATCTTTTAAGCATTTAACTTGGCAATCCTTCAACATCGTCTGAAACTCTTCAACTTTATGAGCATTGCTCGTTGCTATCCAAATTGTTTTTTTCATTTTTTATCACCGATATATATTATAGAAAGAAAAAATGGGGTTTTCAACAAGAGTTGTGCTAAATTGAACCTCTCCGCATCGAAGTGACGACTGTTCTTAGATTGCATTAAAAAACAAGTACAGTATCCATATGTGTATTGTGTGGTGCATATGTTCTAATCTTGCCAATCAGAAGCGATAAATCTAGATATTAGATTAAGAATTTTTATTGGAGGATAAACCATTAACCTTCTCAACATTCAATCCATCGGATATATTGCAGGTGCAATCACATAATCTTTTATATATGCCGACGCTAATATATGATAGAATAAATGGGTTGGAGGAATTTATGGAATACAAGAACGACAATAAATTTTATTTTGAAATTGAAAAAAGAATTCCTGGTCATTTAGGAAGAGCCGGAATTATACATACACCCCATGGAGACATCAAGACCCCTGCATTCATGTGTGTTGGAACACATGGTGAAGTTCGCTTTGTTTCTATGGAAGAATTAAAAAGTATTAATGCCCAAGCCATGTTGAGTAATGGATATCATTTACGAAACATTTCCCCAGAAATTGCTGAAAATGGAGGTTTATCCGCATGGTCAAAATGGAACGGTCCAACTTTAACGGATTCCGGTGGCTTTCAAGTGATGTCTTTAGGTTCTGGCTGCGGAAAAGTTGTCAGCATGAAACGTGAAGACAATATGAAGAATACCGAAGAAGAAAACGTTTGGCCCACGTAACCGAAGATGGAGTACACTTTCACGATCCATTTACAGGGCAAGAAGATTTTATTGGTCCAGAAGAAAGTATGCAAATTCAATGTCGCATTGGAGCCGATATTCATATGGCTTATGATGAATTAACTTCTTTAGCCGATACATACGAATATAACGTTGAATCCTTGGCAAGAACTGAACGTTGGGCAAAGAGAAGCCTTGATGAACATAAGAAACATTGTGATGATTTAGGCTACCACCAATCTTTATATGGTGTCATTCAAGGTGGGCGTTGGGAAGATCTAAGAAGATCAACTTGTAAAAAGTACGCTCAAATGGATTTTGATGGTTATGGATTAGGTGGTGCTTTCCTTAAAGAAACGCTAGGTGATATCTTAACTTGGTGTAAGAACTCCCTGAAAATAAACCAAGACACTTATTAGGATTGTCTCATCCAGATGATATCTTGATTGGTACAGAAAATGGTGCCGACACATTCGATTGTGTAGCTCCTACTAGAGAGGCAAGACATGGAAGATTGTATACAATGCATGGTCCTATCAATTTATCAAAATATAGAGATAGCGATGAAATCATTGATGAAGGTTGCGATTGTCCTACTTGTCTTTCTCATATCACACTTGGTGAATTAAGAAGACTATGGAAATCGCAAGACCGCACGGAATCCGCAAAGTATTTCGAACTTGCTTCTATACATAATCTTCGCTTTATCATCCGTTTAACTGAACAAGCTCGACAAGCTATTTTAGATGGAACATTTAAAGAATTCAAAGAATCTTTCTTAAATTCATACTACAAGAACAAGTAAATGCTTGTTCTTTTTTTTTTGAAAAAAGAGAAATCAAACGATTCCTCTTAAATAAAATCTTGGCAAGATACCAATAAATCAATTTTCTTCCATTGTGTTTCCTCATCAATGCAGTTACCTTCTTCAACAGAGGCAAATCCACATTGTGGAGAAAGTGCAATATTATCACCAACTACAGCTTTAGCTTGTTCATAACGTGCCTTAATCGCATCATGCTCTTCTAATTCTTTACGCTTTGTAGAAATCAAGCCAGCTACAAATGTACGGCCAGTACCTTTTAAAACAGCCCATGGATCAAAGGTTCCACTACGAGCATCGTCATATTCTACAAAATATCCATCGTATGGAATGCTTGCAACAGACTTGGCAATCGTATCATAGAATCCGTGGAACAATGGATTTCCTTTGAAGTTTCCTTTACAGAAGTGTGTTGCGATCTGCATGTCTTCTGGACGATTTTCTAAAGCCTTAGTACTTACACGTACAAACCAATCTAACACTTGTGCTTTTGTATAACCCAATCCCTCTACTTTTGATACAATTTGAATATAGCGACATCCATGATTGTAGAAATCACGAATAGCTGCCTGATATGCCAATCCAATATCATCAATGACTGCTTCAATATCTGTTCCATAGTATGGCGTATCTTTGATACCTAACTGTAAAAAATGATCAATCAAAATCATGTTTGGTCCAGAAATACACTTCTTAGCTTCTACACCATATTTACTTGCCTCATTCTTCAAGAAATCCCATGCGTACATTTCTTTATGTGCTTTATTTGGATCATAAGAAATTTTACCTTCAATCATACCTAATTCAATATGATTGTTTCTTCCATTAATAAATTTATCCAAATGTTTTGTCGTAAAACCAGCAAATTCTTTTAACCAATCTAAATGCCACCAGCGACGACGGAATTCTCCATCTGTCACAAACTTCAATCCATGTTGTACTTCCTTCGCAACTAATTTTGCGATTTGTTCATCCTCTACATCACGCAATTGTTCATATGTGATTTCATTATTATTAAATTTAGCACGGGCCTCTTTAATTTCCTGTGGTCTTAAAAAAGATCCTACAATATCATATTTAATATTCAACATAAGTAATTTTCCTCCAACGTCATCATTTTATCATTTCTAGTTAATTATTGATAATATTTAATAATATCCGCCCGCTATCACTTTTATCTATAATAAAAAAGAAAAGAATGTGATAAAATAATTTCTATGAACACAAAATCATATATACTCAACCAATTTCAAACATACCCACAACTAGAACTACAGGATTTAATGAAATTTTTATACCAAAGCAGTTTTGGTTGTGAACACTTACTTTCAAATCCTGATACAGTTAAAAAACAGATCCAACAAGAACTCGACACAAAACTAGATACATGTAATTCCATTGAATATCTAGATGGAAATTATGTTCGTCTTCATTTAAAATTATGGATTGAGCGTAAATACACTGAGTACTTTATTTATTTTATCAAGTCAACAAGAAAAAACGGCAAGGAACAGCTCGAAGAAAAGCTTCAAATCCTTATCGATATGATTTCCAATCAAGAACTTCCATTTTCTTTAAACAACGCTAAGGTAACTCTTTTAAAATGGAAAGAAGATGGATATCCTGCCATTCATCATTCAATACATTCAATCAATTGTACCATCCATCTTATCGCTTAATACATAAAAAGTACGTTCCTTTCTTAAAACTATTTAAGCATATCGACAACAAGCATCCTTCTATTATTTCAATCGACGGACGTTGTGCTTCGGGTAAGACTACACTTTCAAATCTTTTAAAACAAATATATGACTGTAACGTATTTAAAATGGATGACTTTTTCTTACAACCCCATCAAAGAACAAAGGAAAGGCTTGAAAGTCCTGGAGAAAATGTAGACCATGAGCGCTTTGAACAAGAGGTCTTGATTCCACTATCAAAACATGAAGATATAAAGCTACATAAATTCAATTGTTCAACTTTGTCAATACAATCTGCTCACTTAATTCCATATAAATCATTTAATGTCATTGAAGGTTCTTATTCGATGCACTCAGATCTTCAAAAATATTATTCGTATTCTGTTTTTTAACCGTGAGTAAAGAAGAACAACTTTCAAGACTTGAAAAAAGGAACCCAAATATGTTGAACAATTTTATTCAACGATGGATTCCTTTAGAAGAACTTTATTTTAAAACTTTTTCAATCCAAGACATATGTGACATAAAAATAGATACATCAAAGGCCTGAATCATCAGGCCTTATTTACATTATTCAACTTGTTCATCTTCCATACTAACAATACGACCTTCTCTTTGTCCAAGATCATATTTTTTTCACGGTACTCAGCCAATGTTGTTTTATAATCGTCACCTTCAATCGCATATACTCTGGAATCGTGAATATGAATATCTGTATCTTTTTCACGAATCTTAATCAAAGCCACCATACTACTTGCACAGTGTGTGGCAATACGGTTTAAACTATTTAATAAATCATTGAATACTGTACCTTCTTCAAGACCACAGTTTCCTTTGTGATAAACGTTCAACGTGACGCAATTTCATTTCATCACAAAGTCCACGAATGACAATTCCTAATGGAGATACGCGTCGAGCCAAAGCTAAATCATCTTCTAAATAAGCATGATATGTCATATTCATTGATTCACGAACGGCCTCCACAACAAGGTTTAACTCATCCATAGCGGCATTTGACATTTCCATACGATTTTCATTGATACTCTTTGACATCTCGGCAATATCTGCAGCGTGATCCCCAATTCTTTCAAAGTCACTAATTGTATGAAGATATAAAGAAGCTTGTCGAGTTTGCTCTGTATTTAATGCTTGTTTTGTCAGCTGCATTAAATAAGAGCCTAAACGTGCTTCATATTTATCAATCAAATTTTCTTTACGATGTACTTTATCATATTTTTCTGGTTTAAACTCATTTATCAAGTTCATTGAACGATTCACGTTATTACGCACCTTTTAGCCATACCATTCATGACACGATGACATTGTGCAATCGCCAAAGCAGGATACGGAATCAAACGTTCTTCTAGTAAATCAAAGTCAGCTTGTTCTTCTAGATCTTCTGGACTGTCTTTGACAATACGCATCAATAATTTTTCAATTTGAGGAATAAACCAGAATAAAACTAATACATTTCCACAACGAATAGCTGTATTCATTAATGCGATATTTACTGGAGACATAACTTCATTCACAAAGCTATACTGCATAAATATATTTGAACCATAGAATAGAATTGACCAGATAATCATACCAAATAAGTCGTTGATCAAATATTCTAATGCGGTACGTTTACCATTTTTATTTGCGCTTAAGGCAGAAATCAACACAGGACATGCAGCACCAATACCAATTCCTAAGTTAATTGGAAAGGCTGCCGCAAATGTCAATGAGCCTGTCATAGATAGTGCTTGTAAGATACCAACCGCTGCACTAGCACTTTGTAAAACAGCAGTAAACAAAATACCTACTAGAATACCCATTACTGGATTTGAGAACATTACTAATGAATGTTTCGTTTGTTCTTAAAGGAGAAACGGCTCCGCTCATTTGTTGCATACCTGTCATTAAAATCGCAAAACCAAGCATGATATTTCCAACATTTTTATGTGTAGTACGTTTTCCAAATGTCTTTAAACAAATACCAATAAACGCAAACAACGTTGTGATTGTAACTGTTGAAAATAAGCTTGCGATCCCACTAGAACCACCTACATAAGATAAACACAATATCCAACCGGTAATACTTGTACCAATATTAGCACCCATGATAATACCGATAGCTTGTCTTAGTTTCATCATACCTGAGTTAACAAAACCAATGACCATTACTGTCGTAGCACTACTAGACTGAATAACAGAAGTAACACCTGCACCTAAGGCAACACCTTTTAAGCTTGTGTTTGTCATCTTGTACAAGAATGCTTCTAACTTGTTACCGGCTACGCTTTTTAGCCCATCGCCCATTAATGACATACCGAACAAAAATAACGCAATGCCTCCTAATAGGGATAAGACCATTGTAACTATTTCCATCTTGAACTCCTTTATAAAATGAATATTTAATTTTCAATTTTTACGCAAATTGAAACGTCTTTATTATGCAATAAAAACAATGTCAAAACAATATTAAATTTGTGTTAATTTTGTGTAAAATGTAGTTTTTTTTCTGAAAACGCTAAAAAAAAAGATGACTTTAGAAGCCTAAAATCATCTTTGCGATCATCTCAAAAAATTGAATCATATTTGAACGTAACATACCCAACGGATAATCTAATAAACCTGAAAAAATCAGTGAGATAAATAATAGATTCATCCATGGTGCACCATCAATAAATTTATAGTATTTATCATCGGGTAAAAACGAAAACAATACTTTTAAGCCATCTAATGGTGGTACTGGAATCAAGTTAAAAATGCCAAATCCAGTTGAAATCAATCCTGTATAATTGGAGCAAATATAGAGTGCATAAAATAAGAATACAAAATAAAACTTAATAGAAAGTTTGCGATTGGACCCGCAAAACTTGTCCATATGATTCCTGTCTTCGCATCTTTGTAGTAACGTGCATCCACGGGTACTGGTTTTGCCCAGCCAAATCCACATACTAATAGACAGACAAGTCCAATCCAGTCAACGTGTTTAAAAGGATTTAAGCTCAATCTACCTTCCATCTTAGCCGTAGGATCTCCCATCCAATAGGACACAAGTCCATGTGCCATTTCATGAATCGACATGGAAAGAACAACGGCAATGACAAGATAAATAATATTTGATAAATTAAACATTAAATCTAATACATAGATCCAATACGGCATAAGCCTTTTGAATCAATTGATCCAAAACCAGATGTTTCAACACCTAATTCTTCTAAGAAAGCATCTTTTTCTTCTTTATCTAAACCAGACAATTCTTCTTCCATTTGCGCACATAAGGCAACAACCTGGTTATTCTGGCTTTGGCATATTCTTTTACTTGATTATAGTAAGCACATGAATCTGGATCCATGATACCTTCATCATCTAAGTTGGCAACATAGATCATAGGTTTAGCTGTCAATAAGTTATAGCCTTTCATCAAGATTTGTTCATCTTCATTCAATTCTAATGAACGAGCTGGTTTTCCTTCTTCTAAGATTGGTTGTAAACGATCTAATAAAGCCAATTCATCCAATGATTCTTTATCCTTGTTTGTCTTAGCCTTTACGTTCGATCTTACTTCTACGATTTTCAATTGTCTGAAGATCCGCTAAAGTTAATTCTAGATTAATAATTTCAATATCACGAATTGGATCTACAGATATGCATCCAGCGTATTCGATAATAACATACAAACCGTCATTGGACCAACACCTTTTGGAACTGGACTTACATAACTTGCCTTTTTCGCAACCGATTCAAAGTCACAATCCCCTACAAGTTTTCCATTGACACGATTGATACCTACATCAATAACGACAGCTCCTTCTTTTACCCAATTTTCATTGACCATTTGAGCAACACCCATCGCAACAATTAAAATGTCGGCTTGTGAAGCAATTTTTCAATATCCGGTGTCTTTGAATGAACGATTGTCACTGTCGCATTCCGATTTTGAAGCAACAGCGCAATTGGTTTGCCTACAAGGTTACTTCTTCCACAGACCACAGCACGTTTACCAGATAAATCTTTACATCCAATGGAATCTAACATAGCCATAACACCTTGTGGCGTACAAGGAATAAATCCTGGACGATTCGTAAGTAAACAACCAGCATTCATGGGGTGTAAGCCATCTACATCTTTTTGTGGATCAATCAATTCTAAGGCTGCTGTTTCATCTAAATGCGAAGGTAAAGGCATTTGCACTAAAATACCATCGACTTCAGAATCTAGGTTCAAACTCATAATCACATCATTTAATTCTTTTTGTGATACATTTTCGTCTAGACGAATTGTTCTTTGAAGCATCCCAATAGAAGAACAAGCCTTTTCTTTACCACGAACATAAGACATACTTGCGGGATTATTTCCAACAAGTACAACACTTAATAATG
>VOFI01003372.1_pt1 | contig 26843 bp, 27 predicted proteins | sample 5384131 | NCBI WGS metagenome assembly VOFI01 (sample SAMN12384728, study PRJNA508395) | human gut metagenome | isolation source: healthy gut H | host: Homo sapiens | reverse complement strand
TAGACATATCCCAACCATTTATACCCAGCGAAAAGAAGATATTTGTTTTCTCTTTTCGCAAAGTACAGCTAACTTTAAATATGGCATTGCGCACCTGTTCCGCACCGAAGCTGTCAATGCGGAAAGCAAGTGCGACTATCATCGGAAAGCTGAACACATCGGCATGATACCCGTTCTCCTGCCGAACATACTTCTGTACCTCGTATTCTTTTAATGCTCCACTGTTATAGATGTTTCTGATGGCAGAACGAAGTGTCGGAGTCGCCGAACATGGTCAGGTCGTTGTCGAGCTTCTGCGTGGTTATCTTTGCGTAGAGTTGGGTCGTGACTATATTCGTATGTCCCAACACACGGCTTACGCTTTCAATGGGCATCCCCTTGCTCAAAGCTAATGTTGCGAAGCCATGACGACTGCAATGAAATGATATTGACTTGGTTATGCCACATTCCCTTATCATCCGTTTCAACGGTTTGCAGATAGACCAATAGTTCAAGCCGGGGAATATACGATTGTCTTTCTGCATCGGTCGGTAGCGTTCGACTATCTGCAAGGGTATATCCAGCAGCTTCACTTGGAAGGCGACTTTTTGTCTTGTGGCGTTTGGACAATATCCACTTCTCGCCGTTCACCTCCACGATGTTGTCATTCGTCAGTTCCTGAATGTCCACGAATGACAAGGCGGTGAAACTGGCAAAGATGAAAATGTCACGGATGTATGCGAGCTTGCTGTCTGCAAACTCATGTGTCATGACCGCTTTCAGTTCATCCTCCGTCAGATATTCCCGTTCTTTCACATTGGGGCTGATATGAAACTGGATGAAAGGATTGCGCGGTATCAACCCGTTATAATGCGCTTTCATGACCACGCCTTTCAGCCACATACAGTTTGCCCATATCGAACCGTTCCGCAATCCGGCTTCAGTCGAGAGGTATGCGGCGAACTCCTTGATGAAATCGGGAGTAAGTTCCAACATGGACATATCGCTGCGTCTGTAAAACGACTTGATAAAGGCGGCTACATGGTTTCTTGCCCGTACACGTGCCCGATAGGTAGCCATTACCCTGTCTTTGCCTACCCGTTTCTTGAACACTTCGTTCTCACGGTCGAATGCTTTTAGCAGCGTCTCATACTCGCTGCCGATTCCCTGATAGGCGTTGCGCACCATCTCAGCCGTAACAAATGCCTCGCGGTCTGAAATGCGCTGGTAATGTTTGATGATTTGCGCCTTGATGTTGTCAAGGGCAAGGTTGATGTCTCGTGCCTCGCGGCTCTTGCCTTTCGCCTTGTTTCCTTTCACGTCCCAAAGCGTTTTCGGATGTTCTGCTTACAACTGAACTGCGCCACAGTCCCGTTGATTGTCACTCGTCCCATGATGGGGACAATACCGTTTTTCTCCTTGCTGCCGTTCACGTAGAACAGAACCTTGAATGTGCTTCTTGCCATACTCGTTTTTTGTTTGCAAAGTTATTACTCAACGAGTTAGACCTTGATATGCCAACCTGTGCCACAAGCTGCCAAATACAACACGGTGTGTTAAAAATCACCATTCGGCGGGTAATGATTTGGAGACCGTTCTTCTTCATAAATCCGCTTTCCTTTACGTTACCTCGATTTTTCGCCTGTCCTCATTTGTCTTCGCAAACGCCTTATTGACAGGCATGGCAAAAGTTTTATCATCGACGCTTTCATTTCAATCAGAAAACCGGACAATGTGGTTATAATCGTTCCAACGATAGCCTTAGCGGATGAAACACGCCGCAGGATTGAACATAAGTTTTCTCGTTTCTATAAGATAATTACTACCACGGATGCCACCATTACAGAAAGAAACATTTTTATCTTTCCGCAAGAACGCAGCTTTGCTTATTTCGATAAGCTTGAAAAGATTGACATGCTCATCGTGGATGAGTTCTACAAGGCAAGTTCCATGTTCGATGACTCCAGAAGTTCCTCTCTGCTAAGTGCGATGATAGAATTCCCAACATTCATAAAATTTCTGACAACGTCTTTACCGAAGGAATGCAGTTTATGCGTTTAACGGACTTTAAAACAGTCATTACAAAGGCGGCCCATCTTTATAAGAATTTGCCCAAAAGCGCAGACAAGGAGCAATTTAAAAAAGGACATCTTCTGAAAATTTTACAAAAAAAGAGAGCAAAAACGCTGATCTATGCCGGCAGTTATAAGAATATCGATACAATCTCGAATATCCTTGCCAATGATTTAGCGGTAAAAAAGACCTCACTTCTTCAGGATTTCAACGATTGGCTTAGAGTTAATTATGGACGTAAATTTTCGCTATGCAAGTTAAGTGAAAGAGGAATTGGGGTACATAATGGCAAGATGCACAGATCATTGAGTCAAATACAGGTCAAACTTTTTGAGCAAGAAGAAGGTATTGACACAATGGTTTCCACATCTTCGATTATTGAAGGTGTAAATACTCAAGCCGAACAAGTAGTTGTTTGGTCTAACAAGAATGGCTCGTGCAAGTTTGACTATTTTACTTATAGGAACATCATTGGCCGTGCAGGTCGTATGTTCAAGTATTTTGTGGGAAAGGTGTATTTGTTGGAAGAACCTCCTGTACAAGAAAATACAACCCTCGAGATCGATTTTCCGGAAGAGGTTGTTGAATCTCTGGATTCAGCAAATCCGGGCGTAGAAATCAACGAAGAGCAGAATGACCGTATTAAAGAGTATGAGTCTTTTATGATAAAAGCTTTAGGACGAGAAAACTTCAACAACATCCGTAGGCTCCCTGCTTTCAAATCTTGTGATTCCAAACTCATAAAAACTTTGGTAAGAAAGTTAAAGGCAGACCCTGCCTGGCCCCAAAATTATGCTGCCCTTGCAGCAACTAATACATATAATTGGCGTGAACCTATTAAAGATGTCATTAATCTCCTTGGTGATAAAATGGGAGGATTGATAAAACTTGCTATATGGAAAATGCCAAAGAATTGGTCTCATTCTGTGGCATTCATCTATGATGAATTAGAAAAGGACGGATATAAAATTAGTTACGAAGACTTATTCGCAGCTGAACGTTACCTTTCATACAACTTATGCACAACTTTATCTGTCATTAATATTTTGAAAAAATCTTTCGATCCGGCAGCTCCCGACATATCTCTCTTTATAGGACGGGCATCTAACGCATTCCTTCCAAAACTCGTATATCAACTAGAAGAGTATGGGTTGCCAAGAATGATCAGTCGCAAGATTCAAGATTCTGGTTTAATTAATTTGGAGGATGATACTAAGGAAATTTCTGAAATTATCATACAATTTAAAACAATAAGTCCAAAGAACCTCATTTCAAATCTTAAAGATATAATGCCTTTTGACAAATTTATTATTCAATATTTTTATGAAGGTATCAGTTAAATAGAACGGGATTCTTTTTCTCGTTGAAAACTGTTGCTCCACAATATGCCCAAGCAAAAAGAAATAATATTTTAGAAGAAACCGACCACATCGGGCGGTCCCAAAACTATGGTTATGCCGACAAAAGCGACAGATAAGGACAAGAAATTATAAATCTTGCGCAGTTGGCACTCTCACGCATAAAAAATCACTCGGTAGCAAGGTATTGCCGAAACTTTTGATTATTTTTGCGTTGGATTTGAGGTAACTCCTTTCCAAGACATATTAGAATTAAGAAGAAGCGTTATGCTTATCCTGTACTTGAAAACGTAGGAAATTTTCAAATTGGATACAAAGATAGCATAGTGGTTCTCACGCTATAGCGTGGGCTGCTATTGTTACATCTGTATCCAAGGTTTCCTACGACCTTCAAGTAAGAGTGTGGCATACAGTTCCACGCTTCTGTGTAATTAACGGCTTTATTGGAACTTAATGAGCCATAGGAATAAAGAAAAATATGAAATTAATCAAACAAATTATACCTATCGCTATTATTATAACATTAATGACATCTTGTGCATCAAGCAGGATTGTACTATCAAGCAATGCAGATGTAAGCAAGTACAAGTATGTTATTTTTGGTAGTGAATCATCAGGTGATAGAGAATTAGATGATATTATAATGGCAGTTCAAAATCAAATTGCAGAAACAAATCTAAAAGTGTTATCTACCTCTAATATCTCAAAGGTATTGGAGTGTTCTGATAGCATTCTTACGCCTAATATCCATGTTACTTCTGAAAAATGGGATGGAGGACATACATATATTACAGTAACATTTTACGACTACAATAACAATCAACGTATAGCAGTAGTAAAAAGTAGTGGAATAGGAATGACTGTAAGCCATGACCAAAATATAGCGTTAGGCGCAATAAGAAAAAAACTTGATAAATTATTTAAAGATAATTGAGTGTCCACCACAATGAGAATAAGATATGTACCCACACGATAATATTTTTAACATTTATTACAATATAGGTAAGCGAACACCATTTTTAGTTAAACGGTGTGAGTTGGGTTTAGCACGCTCATCAAGTGAAGAGAGGCGTATTGACCCTAATCGAGATAGAACCTTTTTAGTTGAAACAGTAAAGCCACGTGGTAAATATGGAAAAGCTTATGGTAAATGCTTTATGAATGGTAAACCTGATGACACTTATAGGAAAGAGTGTTATCCAAATATCAAAGATGAAGAAATCCCTTGTGCCGGATGTGGAGAGTGGGTTTTAATTGATGTTCCTGGCGTATCTCTTGATGAAATATTTCCTATTCACAAAGCGGATGAGATACTTATGTTTGGGAAATATAAAGGGAAATCTTTGGGGGATATTTATAAAATGGATTATCAATATCTTTATTGGTTAGAAACGACAGATAGGCTTTTCAAAATTGACTTTAAAGAGCTTAAACGATTGTATCCAAATGTCGAAAAAACTTTGGATATATCTATTTCAGAAAGGATTATTGATTTTGGGAAATATAAGGGACAAAAATTTGGCGATATTAAAGATGATATTTCTTATCTTGAATGGCTTGTTTCAATAGGTAAAATATCTATTGAAGACTTTAATTTATTAACTACTATATAACCAATTAAATATGATAAGTATGAAGAAAATTTTAATCACCTTAACAGTACTCTTTGCAGTCATTGACATTATGGCACAAGAGCACCTTTCGTTTAAGGGAATTCCCATTGAGGGAAGTATGACTGAATTTTGTCAGAAGTTAAAAGCTAAAGGATTCACTTCTATTGGCAGTGAAAACAATATAACTTTGTTTTCAGGGGACTTTACAGGTCGTCAAGCAACGGTAGGGGTAACTGCTACAGACGATGGAAAAAATGTTTTTGCAGTTGTCGTTTTATTTGACCCAAGTGGTGAATGGAATACGCTTGTTAATACTTATAACTATTATAAAGATTTATACACCCGAAAATATGGCAATCCGACTATTTCAAAAGAGAAGAACCCTGCCCATTTGGATTCCAATACAGCTTTAATGGCAGAAGTTCATCAAGGAACGGTTGTATATGGTAGTGCATGGGAAGTGACAGGAGGAGATATACAACTTTCAATTGAAAAGTCTTCTGGAGTTTATGAAGGTATGGTAATGATTCGCTATCGTGATTCTCAAAATATTGAAGCCAAAATCCAAAATGATTTGGATGATATTTAGACAAGGACAGCTATGAAAAAAGTATGTATATTCATTGGTGGTGTTGTCACTGGAGCTATTCTAGTGGTTGTTGTTTCCATGCTTATAGCTGGTGGAAATTCTACTTATAAAGGAATTACATTATTTGAAAAAGAGGGAGAATGTATAAGTGAAAATTCTTTTAAGGTATTTCAAGTTTTGGATTCAGGTGAAGCCTTAGCTAACGAAGTAAAACAAGGATACTTGATACCAACAGGATTAACTGTGTTATTTTTGAATGAGGATGGACTGTCTTACTATGACGACCAAGTTATTAAGATACCTTCAGGTAAATGTGCTAAACAAATAGGGATATTCAAATATTCCGCTAAATCGGGTATGGAAAAGACAGTTCCTATAGTTGGTATACGTAACAAATAGAAAAGGTGGTCATTGACCACCTTTTCTATTTGTTACATAACATAACCTCATGAATGATTTTCTTTTTTCGCAAGCCGATTTTATAAAATTGCCACCGATAGTTCGTACTTTCGGAAAAAGATATTATATTTGCAAATGAAAGAGTTATTTGACAGTATAGCAACGCAAAACGCTGAATTTCGCACAGTTGCTAAATCGTTACCTCTATTTCTCAAATAATTCGCTAAAAGTTTATTCTTCAATCGGTTAAGTCGAACCGATAAAAATCTAAAATAAATATTTCATAAAAAAAGGCAATACAAAATCACTATTTATATATAATGTACTTCTTCACCTGCGGCCAACCCCGAAAAAAAACAGACAGACATGTTACCGGAGAGAAAGAGAAAAGCGGCAAAAAAGAGAGGGTACGACGTAAGAACAGATTCCCGCCTCCGCCATAACAATTCGACGCGGAGTATCCCCGCGCATATCCGGAGCTACGACAACAACGGCCGGAGCGGGGCTGTAACACCCTCGAACACGGAGCCGCAACAAAAGACCCGATTACAGGTTATACATTACATCGGGACCAGAAACGGTCATAGCAAAGAATCCGACCAATATGATCGGACTCCAATATTTTTCGCAAAGACAATAGAGATGAGTTTACATATCCATCCCGAACCCTAACACTTGCGGCAGAACAGTCGAAGCGGTAGTAAATATATCGACCGAAGTTCCCGCGATCCGCAGCAGAAAACACGGCCGACGCGACCGATTTTCAGCTTGCACCCACGTTCAGCCCCTTCCTGCGCCGAACAAGAGCAAGAGAACATGCACGGAAAATCCTATTTTCCGCTTTTCGACTCTATATTCGGCAAAAAACCGGTGATAACACCCAACAGGGGCAACAGCGTGCTGACCTGAAAAATAAACTCGATACTCGTCCGGTCCGCCAGCCAGCCGAAAAACGCCGAACCGAGACCGCCCAGCCCGAACATCAGGCCGAAAAAGACTCCGGCGATCATCCCCACCTTGCCGGGCATCAGATCGGTGGCATAAACCAGAATGGCGGAAAAGGCCGACGAAATGACCAGCCCGATCACTACGGACAGCACGACGGTCGCAGCCAAACCGACGTAGGGTAGCAGCAGGGTAAAAGGCGCAGCCCCCAGAATCGAACCCCAAATCACATATTTGCGTCCGATGCGGTCGCCCAGCGGTCCTCCGATGAACGTACCCGCAGCCGAAGCCGCAAGAAAAGCGAAAAGACAATATTGCGCACCTTGCACCGATACGGCGAACTTGTCCATCAGGAAAAACGTAAAGTAACTCGTCATCGAAGCGATGTAGAAATACTTCGAAAAGACCAGAATGCCCAGAATGACGAGGGCCGTGTGGATTTTCCGCCGCGGCAGGCTGTGCGCGAAAGCCGTTTCCGCAGCGTCGGGCCTGCGAACCGCGATCGCCAGCCGGCGTTTGTACCAGTCGCCGATCCTTACGAGGATAAAAATCGCCAGCAATGCCGTCAGAGCGAACCAACCGATCGACGACTGTCCGAACGGAATGACGATCAACGCGGCCAACAGGGGCCCCATAGCGCTTCCGGCATTTCCGCCGACCTGGAAGATCGACTGTGCCAGTCCCTTACGGCCGCCCGAGGCAAGTTGCGCCACCCGCGAGGATTCGGGATGGAACACCGACGAACCGCAGCCGATCAGCCCCACCGCAATCAGAATCCAGACAAAACCCGGCGCGAAGGCAAGCACCAGCAGCCCGGCCAGCGTGAAACACATACCGCCGGCCAGCGAGTAGGGGCGGGGATGACGGTCGGCGAGCAGACCGGCCACCGGCTGCAACAGCGACGAAGTGAGTTGAAAGACCAATGTAATGAGGCCGATCTGGGCGAACGTAAAATCGAACTTCTCCTTGAGAAGCGGATAAACCGCCGGGATCACCGACTGCATCATATCGTTCAACAGATGGGTGATACTGACCATCAACAAAATAGGGTAAACCGTCCGGCTCGTCAGGGAGCGGTATGATCGTACGGATTTGGCTGCGGTATTCATAGGTTACGGTTCTTGCAGGATGACAGCGATCGTTTCCAACGCTTTCCGAGGCTCTTGGGCGACGACATTCCGCAACAGCCGTTCATGCGTGGATTGGGAGGCGAGCAGACAACCGGTATCCGTATAAATGTGTTCGAGTCGTTTCTGCAAATGCACGGAGGCCGCACGATAGAGTTCGTGCAATATTTCGTTATGCGTAGCCTCGGACAGAGCCACGTGGAAATCGACATCGGCCGCGATACAGTCGTTCAATCGTCCGGCTGCGGCGGCCGCACCGCGCCGGGCGAGGTGTGTCCCGATCTTTTCGATATCCGCCTGCGTACGTCGCTGCGCGGCCCGTTCGACAATGGCGACCTCCAGAATCCGCCGGACCTCCTCCAGATCGCCGATGTCGGCACGTTGCATGCACCGCTCCATCGACTCGTTCCGTGCCGTCCGGCTTTCGACGAACGTCCCGGCCCCCTGCTGCACTTTCAGCAACCCCATGTTGGCCAAGATCTTCACGGCTTCGCGCACCGTCGAACGGCCGACCCCGAAAATTTTCATCAATTCGGATTCGGTCGGCAACTTCCCGCCGACCTCGAACCGTCCCTGCGCGATCTGCTCCTGCAACCGGACGGCCATCTCTTCGGCCAACGATCTTTTTCGAATCGTCGTATCCGTACTCTCTATCATCACATCATCTGATGTTTGTGCAAAAATAACGGATTTTTCAAAAATAAAAAAATTATTTGCATATTCGAATATTGTTCGTATATTTACGAACACAAGATCCGAAAATATGTCCCCAAAAGCCTATACCGAACAAGAGGAACAGCTGGCCCGTTTCGCCAAAGCGATGGGGCATCCGGCACGCATGGCGATTCTGCGGTTCCTCGCCGGACAGGATAGCTGTTTTTTCGGAGACATACACGAAGTGCTGCCCATCGCCAAAGCCACCGTATCGCAACACCTCAAAGAGTTGAAAGCCGCCGGATTGATCCAGGGAGAAATCGAAGCTCCGAAAGTACGTTATTGCATCAATCGGGAGAATTGGGCGAAAGCCCGTGAATCGTTCGCGGATTTTTTCTGCGAATACAGAAAGAAAGGTTCCTGTTGCGGTTGAAACCGCTTTTTTTAGGGAAAATGTTCGTAATTCGTCGAACTACATTTAATAATAGAAACAGATATGGAGATCAAAGTATTGGGAACGGGGTGTACCGGATGTCGGACACTCTACGAAACGGTAACGCAGGCCATAGCCGAATTGGGTATTTCGGCCGCAATAGTTAAGGAAGAAGACATTACAGAAATCCTCTCTTACGGTGTAATGACACTGCCCGGATTGGTCGTGGATGGCAGGGTGGTTTCGGCCGGACGCAAGCTTTCGCTCGCAGAGGTCAAAGAGTTGTTGAACCGATGAAAGCGGCCACTCTTCTCCTCGCCGCAGCGCTGTTGTACGCATGCGGCGGCTCCCGGCACCGCGTAACGGTTGAAGCTGTCGCCGACGACTGCGTACAGGTTCTCTATTTCCACGGGAAACAGCGTTGTGCCACCTGCACCGCCATCGAACGGCTGACCCGGGAGGTCATCGACAGTATCGGAAGCGAAAAAGTGGTCCTTCGGATCATCGACATCGCCGAGAACGAAGCCTTGGCCGACCGATACCAAGCCGGGTGGTCGGCGCTGATCCTCGACCGAAACGGCCGGGTGGAAAATCTGACCCGCATGGGATTCAGCTATGCCAAAGACCAGCCCGCCACATTCAAGGCCCGGCTTAACGATGCAATAACCCGAATGTCAAAATAATCTTATGGAATGGATTCAACGACTGCTCGAGAGCGGCACGACACCGATCGTTACGGCATTCCTTCTGGGTTTGCTCACCGCAATCAGCCCCTGTCCGCTGGCGACGAACATCGCCGCCGTCGGATTCATCGGCAAGGATATCGACGACAAACACCGTGTTTTCTGCAACGGATTGCTCTACACTGCCGGGCGAATTCTCACGTATGCGGGGATCGGGCTGGCATTCATTCCCTTGCTGCGCGAAGGGGCGAACACCTACGCCCTGCAAAAAATCATCGGCAAATACGGCGATGCGATCGTCGCTCCGGCACTTATTCTGATCGGGCTGTTCATGCTTTTCGGCCACAGGTTGAACCTGCCGAAATTCGGATTTTCGGGCCATTGCGAGAAGATCGGCCGTCACGGAAGCTGGGGTGCATTGCTGTTAGGTATTCTCTTTTCGCTGGCATTCTGCCCCTCGAGCGGGGTTTTCTACTTCGGAATGTTGATCCCGATGGCGGCAGCCGAACCGGGCGGCTGGTTTCTGCCTGTCGTATTTGCTATTGCGACCGGTATGCCGGTGGTCATCGCAGCCTGGATACTGGCTTACGGCGCGGCAGGAGTGGGCATCTTCTACGGACGAATGCAGATAATCCGAAAGTGGCTCGCACGCACCGTCGGGATGCTGTTTATCGCTGTGGGTATCTATTATTGGATAATATATTTTTCATTAAAAAATCGTTCGTCAATGCAATATAATCGACCACTTTGGCCATACCGACATAAGGGACGGCCTGATAGAGTACTTCCCGAACCGCAACGGGTGCGACCCCGTTGGCCAATGCCGCCCGCAGCGTCATTTCATAGGTGGCGGCAGCCTGCTGCGCAAGGGAGGAGGCCATCGTCACCAGAACACGGGTTTTGACATCCAGTTTCCCGTAACGCTGCACTTCGTCGAAAGCGAAATTACCGAATACTTCGGCCAGTTCGGGGTCCGTCTTCACAAATGCAGGCGCCTCGCCGGGAAACCACATCTCCGCGTTTTTTACGGCAGCGGCCGAAAGTCCGGGCCGGCACCCGGACATCGCCGTAGCCGCTTCATACTCCGCATCGCCGACCGGTTCCAGCCATGTATTCACATTGGCAGCGGGATTGCACTCGACCGCGAGGTGCGAAAACCAACTGTCCGGAGCTGCTCCGTGCCAGTGGACGACATCGGCCGGAATCTCGACCACGTCACCCGGCCGCAACTCACGGGCAGGCTCTCCCTTTTCCTGATAATACCCCCGTCCGGCGGTCACCAGCAATAGCTGACCGCCCGTGTGACTGTGCCAGTTATTGCGGCAGCCCGGCTCGAAAGTCACATTCGAAATATGCGTTCCCAATGCCTCGTTGTTACTTATCGAAGCCAGATAAGCCTGCCCCGTAAAATAGCGGGAGAATTCTTCGGGCAGTCTATCGCCCTGCGGGAAGATCTGCGGAAAAATCGTTTCGTTTTTCATATTCAGAACATTCGTACTTTGTGCTTGGCAACAACCGAACGACAATATCGTCACGAAGGCCGCCAATATAGATAACCGTACTTTCATCGGACCGGACGATTAAATGTTACGCCCCATTTCATAGGCTTGTTTCATAGCCGGTTTTCCTTGGATATCCCCCTTGTGCCAGGCCCCGACACCATAGACGACACCCTTCTCCTGCGGATTGTCCAGACAGTCGAGGAATCCCCGAAAACCGTCGATCGTACGTTCCATAGCCGCAACGCTGGTTTCGGCGGCCGCGACGATAAAATAGAACTCCTTGTCGCGGATTTCCAGATATCCGGCGCAGCAGCGGTCGATCAGCGTCTTCATCTGGGCCGACATGGTGTAGAAATAGACCGGCGTAGCCAGCACGATCACGTCGGCCGCGACCATTTTCCGTACGATCTCCGGCGCATCGTCTTTCTGCGGACAGGGCTTGCCTTCGTTGCATACGCCGCAGCCCGTGCAATAGTGAATGGTTTTATCTTTCAGAAAAATCTTTTCGACTTCGTGTCCGGCCTCCTGCGCTCCGCGCAGAAATTCGTCGCACAACGTGTCCGAATTCCCGCCTCGGCGGGGACTGGACGAAAGGATCAATACTTTTTTGCTCATAATCGTTAAATTTTATTCGTGAATATCTCGATCGTGTGAATCATCCCTCTCAACGAACCCCGGGCTGCATTTTCCGACCGAGGCCCGATCCGGAACCAACCCCTTACCGATACGACGCCCTGTAAATGGCTTCGCACTCCTCGTCCGAAAGCGGCTCCCGGTCGAACGGAAACAGGAAGCCCATCGTTTCCCTGGCATTGCGGACCATCGCCGGAAATTCGTCGGGCGAAATACCGTAATCGGACATCCGCAAATCCGCCACACCGCACGCCCGCTGCAGAGCCTCGAGCGCCCGAATGAAATCCATCGGCTCCCGGGCATCTTCCACGCCCAGCGCACGGGCCATCGCCACGAAACGCTCGTCGCAAACGTGCCGTTCGATGAAATGGGCGTAGTAGGCTTTCGAAATCATAATCAGGCCGGCGCCGTGCGGCAGCTCCTGGTGGTAGGCCGACATCGCATGTTCGAGCGAATGTTCGCTCGTGCAGCGCCCCACGCACATCACCGAACCCGAAAGGGTATTGCCCCACGCTACACGGGTGCGGGCCTCGAGGTCGCTGCCGTCGGCCACGGCACGAGGCAGGTAGCGGGCCACATTCTCAATAGCGTTGAGCACGTACATGTCGCTCATCAGATTGGCGGCATTGGAGATATAGGCCTCGGTCGAATGAAACAGCGCATCGAACCCCTGGAAAGCCGTGAATTTCGGCGGAACGGTAAGCATCAGCTCCGGATCGACGACGGCGAGCACTGGAAACAGCCCCGGATGTACGAAGCCCGTCTTTTCGTGGGTTTCGGCATTGGTAATCACGCACCCCGCATCGGTTTCGGAACCTGTACCGGCCGTGGTGGTGATCGCCACGATCGGCAGCGGCGTCTCGGCAACTGCCTTGCCCTTACCCGTTCCACAAGGAATATAATCCCAATAATCTCCGCCGTTGGACGCAACGACCGCAATAGCCTTCGCAGCGTCCATCACGCTGCCGCCGCCCAGAGCGACGATCATATCGCATCCGTTTTCACGAGCCATGGCACCTCCCGCCATAACGGTCGATTTTAACGGATTGGCCTCTACGCGATCGAACAATACCGTTTCCACTCCGGCCATACGAAGCTGCTCTTCCGTGCGTGACAAATAACTGTTGGCCCGGGTAGAACGTCCGTTGGAAATAACCAACAACGCCTTGCGGCCCGGCATCGGCTGGGCGTGCAATTCGTTCAGAGTTCCAGCACCGAACAACGTTCGCGTCGGAACGAACATGTCGTAATTCAAATTCGTCTTCATACCTATTAAATTTAACTGTTTATTTTCGTCCCGAAGCGGATTTTTTCGAACATCCCGATTTTTCGAACGACGGGACTCGAATTTTCCTCTCCTCGTTTTTGCAAAAATAGGATATTCCGCACGAAAAAAGAGGAAACAAATTACCGGAGAAATTACCCGAATTACAGATTCCGCACCCGTAATTCGGGGCTGGTCGATCGTTCCCTGACACAGATTACGGAGCTTCTTACCAAAATTACGGTTTTTGCCGGACGAAGCGTCCGGGAAGCGAATAAAGCGCTTATCTTTGCAGAAGATAGGACACGCCTCGGAAAACTGTGAACAAGCTCCCGTTTTCTTCTCGGCTTTCACTATCTTTGCAGAAGAGAAGATGCGGCTCGGACAAGCTCGAACGACCGACGCTCGAAGCATACGCAGAGGACACTGGTGAACTCTGCTATGCAAGGAGGAGGAAAACAGAACGTTAAATTTGGCTTGCCGCCTGCCTTTCACTATCCTTGCAATAGTAAGGATGCGTCCCGGACGAACACGGAAGAATCGGATTTTGCCGTTCACGTTCTTCGTTTCGAACAAGCGACAGAACCGCAGACTCCGCTCGGCAACCTGAAACAGCATCGCTTCCATGCAAAAAAACGAACCGACTATGGAAAAGGGAATCCACTATATCGAAAACGTCTTCGAATACAACGACCTGCTGGGTGTCGAAACCCTGCATCCGCTGGTCAGCGTGATCGATCTCTCGAAAGCGCATCCGATGAAGCACGTCCGTCATATTTTCGGCTTCTACGCCATCTTTCTGAAAGAAGTGAAGTGCGGCGACCTGCTCTACGGGCGTCAGCATTACGACTATCAGGAAGGAACATTGGTCTGTCTGGCGCCGGGGCAGGTTATCGGCATCGAAGACAATGGCGAAGTCTATCAGCCGAAAGGGTGGGCGTTGGTCTTCCATCCCGACCTGGTTCGCGGCACCTCGCTCGGACGCAACATCCGTGAATATTCATTCTTCTCGTATGAAGTGAACGAGGCGCTGCACCTCTCGGAGCGAGAGCGCGAAATGGTCGTCGGCTGCTTCCTCAAGATCCGGCAGGAGCTGGAACACGCTATCGACCGCCACAGCAAACGGCTCATCGCCATCAACATCGAAATGCTGCTCGACTACTGTCTGCGCTTCTACGAGCGGCAGTTCATCACCCGTTCGAACGTCAATCATGACATTCTGGCCCGGTTCGAACGGCTGCTCGACGACTATTTTGCGGGGGATCGCGCCCAGCGCGAAGGGCTGCCTTCGGTAAAATGGTGCGCCGGAGAATTGTGCCTTTCCCCGAACTATTTCGGCGATCTGATCAAGAAGGAAACCGGCAAATCGGCCCAGGAGTACATCCAACTCAAGTTGATCGCCACGGCCAAGGAACGGATTCTGGCACCCGACAAGACGATCGGACAGGTCGCCTACGAACTCGGCTTCCAATATCCGCAGCACTTTACCCGTCTGTTCAAGAAAATCACAGGCCTTACCCCCAACGAATACCGGTCGGCGGAACATCCGGCGTCGTAGCCGCCTGCATTCAATCGAAAAATAGCGCTGCAACCCGACTTTGCAGCGCTATTTTTATCCGTAATCCCGAAATTTCAAAAACAGGCTTTGCATCCGATATCCGTACATCATCGTACAAAACCTCGAAAAGTGACCAAGCTGCATAGCCGCAGCTTCAGGAAACCGCTTTTCCGAATATCACCCGTTTTCGACCGTTCACCGTAACGCGTTACAGGAACGGAAAATTCGTCAATTCGAGATCAAAATTATCCAATCCGAGACTTTTCCGCCGGACAAAAGAGAACATCTAACAGGAAAAAGGTTATCTTTGTGGCCGGAAAAAAGAATCGGAATGACCGGGAAAATCGGATACTTTTTATTCGCCTTGCTGGTACTGACGACAGGAACGCTCTGCCGCCAGCAACTTCCGGTGCAATACGCCTCCGGCGGCGATTCCGTCGGCAGCCTGACGCAGCACGTTCCGCCTCAGGAAAAGAGCGGCCTGCACTATTTCCACCATTCGTTCATCGCGTCCGAAACCGTAAGCGAGGTCATCGCACCGATGCTGCATATAAACTGCAGACAACTCGCATCAGCGACTCCTTCTCTCCGGCCTTCGGAAAAAAGTCCGCTCCCTTGCAGCAATCGTCCGGCGAATCCCCATCCCGACGCGGTGGATTACTACGTCTTTTCGCTGGGCAAAATCCGGATTTGACCGCTTCGATTGCCCCCATGCGCATCTTCCGACCGAAGAGGCGCACCACTCTTGTTTAACCGAATTTGCCCGAAAAAAACAACTCTTTACAGTATATGTATTTCGTACTACTAATGGTCGTAATCCTGACCGCCATCGGACTGGTGGCGATCGCTCTGGGAGTGGCCCGCGCGATCTCGCCCCGTTCGTACAACCCGCAGAAAGGCGAGGCGTACGAGTGCGGCATTCCCACGCGCGGCAAGTCGTGGATGCAGTTCAAAGTAGGGTACTACCTCTTTGCGATCCTGTTCCTGATGTTCGACGTCGAAACGGTATTCCTCTTCGCGTGGGCCGTCGTGGTGCAGGAGATCGGCGTCTTCGGCCTTGTCAGCGCCCTGTTCTTCCTGTTGATACTTACGTTTGGCCTGGCCTACGCCTGGCGGAAAGGAGCCTTGGAATGGAAGTAAGAAAACCGAAAATCAAGTCGATGAAATACGAAGATTTCACCGACAACGAATACCTCGAGAAGATGATCGAGGAGTTGCGTGCCAACGGCACGAACGTCGTCATGGGCTGCCTGGACGAAGTTATCAACTGGGGCCGCAGCAACAGCCTCTGGCCGCTTACGTTCGCCACGAGCTGTTGCGGTATCGAATTTATGGCGGTCGGTGCCGCACGCTACGATTTTGCCCGCTTCGGGTTTGAAGTAGCCCGTGCCAGCCCGCGCCAGGCCGACTTCATCATGGTCGCCGGCACGATCACGCACAAGATGGCACCGGTGCTGCGCCGTCTGTACGACCAGATGGCCGACCCCAAGTATGTGATCGCTACGGGAAGCTGCGCCGTAAGCGGCGGCCCGTTCAAGAAATCCTATCACGTAGTGAACGGCGTGGACAAGATCCTGCCCGTCGATGTCTATATCCCCGGCTGTCCGCCCCGTCCCGAAGCGATGCTTTACGGTATGATGCAGCTGCAGCGTAAAGTCAAGCTACAAAAATTCTTCGGCGACGTCAATCGGCAGATCGACAAGAAAGAGTACGAAAAACGACTCCGCGAGGACCTCACAGCGGAGCGTCCCGAACTGAATGTGGAACCCGAAGAGAAGAAAAACGTATGAACCTGCAAGAGATAATTACGGCAAAAGTACCCGGGGCCGTCTATACGGAGGCCGGCGACGGGATGTTCACCATCCCGGTCGAACAGTTCCACGATCTGGCCCGGTATCTGCACGACGATCCGGCGCTGCGCTTCGATTTTCTGCGCAGCCTGACGGGTATGGACTGGGGCGAAGAGGGGCTGGGTGCCGTCTATCACCTCGAATCGACCGCGACGGGAGAAAACGTCGTACTGAAAGTCCTCACCCCGAGCCGCGAGCAATGCGGTTTGCCGACGGTCAGCGACATCTGGAAGGGGGCCGAGTTGAACGAGCGCGAAGTGTTCGACTTCTTCGGTATCGGCTTCATCAACCATCCCGACATGCGGCGCCTCTACCTGCGCGACGACTGGGTGGGGTATCCGCTCCGCAAGGACTACGACCAGAGCGGGGAAACCAATCCGCTCCGTATGACCAACGAAGTGGCGCACGACAGTTCGCCGAGCTACGAGCTCCAGCCCGACGGCAGCATCATCCGCCGCCGCAACGTGCTCTTCGAGGAGGACGAGTACGTCATCAACATCGGTCCTCAGCACCCGGCCACGCACGGCGTGCTCCGCTTCCGCGTATCGCTCGAAGGCGAAATCATCAAAAAGCTCGACGTACACTGCGGCTACATCCACCGGGGCATCGAAAAGCTGTGCGAAAGCCTGACCTATCCCCAAACGCTCGCTCTTACCGACCGTCTGGATTACCTCGGCGCTTCGCAGAACCGCCATGCGCTCTGCATGTGCATCGAGAAGGGACTCGGCGTGGAGGTGTCGGAACGCGTACAGTACATCCGCACCATCATGGACGAATTGCAGCGTATCGATTCGCACCTGCTCTTCTTCTCCTGTCTCTGTATGGATATGGGTGCGCTGACGGCCTTCTTCTACGGTTTCCGCGACCGCGAGAAGGTGCTCGACATCCTCGAACAAACCACTGGCGGACGCCTGATCCAGGCCTACAACACCATCGGCGGCGTACAGGCGGACATCCATCCGGAGTTCGTAAAAAAGGTCAAAGAACTGATCAAATACCTGCGTCCCGTCCTGAAGGAGTATCACGAAATCTTCACCGGCAACGTCATCGCCCAGCAACGACTCAAAGGCACGGGCGTGCTGACGCGCGAAGACGCCGTTTCGTTCGGTGCTACGGGCGGCACGGGCCGTGCATCGGGCTGGGCCTGCGACGTGCGCAAGCGGCATCCCTATGCCATGTACGGCAAAGTGGATTTCCGTGAGGTACTCTTCACCGAGGGCGACTGCTTCGCCCGCTATATGGTCCGCATGGAGGAGATCCTGGAAAGCCTGCGCATCATCGAGCAGCTTATCGACAATATCCCCGAGGGTGAATATCAACTTAAGATGAAACCCGTAATACGTGTTCCCGAAGGAAGTTACTATGCAGCCGTAGAAGGCAGCCGCGGAGAATTCGGCGTCTATCTCGAAAGCCGGGGCGACAAATCGCCGTACCGCCTGAAATTCCGTTCGACGGGCCTGCCGCTCGTTTCGTGTATGGACACCATTACGCGGGGTGCGAAGATCGCCGACCTGATTGCCATCGGAGGTACGCTCGACTACGTGGTTCCGGATATAGACCGTTAAATTAACAGATCAGATAAAACAGATCAATATGTTTGATTTCAGCATAGTAACAAGTTGGGTACATGAACTGCTCACTTCTTTCATGCCGCTCGGACTGGCGATTTTCATCGAATGCGTGATCGTCGGGCTCTGCATCCTGTTGATGTACGTAGTGGTGGCGATCCTGATGATCTTCATGGAACGCAAGGTCTGCGCTGCGTTCCAATGCCGTCTGGGTCCCATGCGCGTCGGGCCCTGGGGTACTCTCCAGGTCTTCGCCGACGTATTCAAAATGCTCACCAAGGAGATCATCACGATCCGGCGCTCGGACAAGTTCCTCTACAACCTCGCACCGTACATCGTCATCCTCGCCTCGGTACTGGCGTTCTCCTGCCTGCCTTTCAATAAGGGTATGGAGATTTTGGACTTCAACGTGGGCGTCTTCTTCATGATGGCCGCCTCGTCGATCGGTATCGTGGGCATCCTGCTGGCAGGGTGGAGCAGCAACAACAAGTACTCGCTCATCGGCGCCATGCGAAGCGGTGCGCAGATGATTTCATATGAGCTTTCGATCGGACTCTCGATCCTCACGATCATCGTACTGACCGATACGATGCAGTTCTCCGAGATCGTCGCCCGACAGGCCGACGGCTGGTTCATCTTCAAGGGGCACATCCCGGCCATGATCGCTTTCGTGATTTATCTGATCGCCGGCAACGCCGAGGTGAACCGGGGGCCGTTCGACCTTCCCGAAGCCGAATCGGAGCTGACGGCCGGTTACCACACCGAGTATTCGGGTATGCATTTCGGTCTGTTCTACGTGGCCGAATTCGTCAATCTGTTCATCATCGCGGGTGTAGCCTCCACGATCTTCCTCGGCGGCTGGATGCCGTTGCACATCTCCGGCTGGGAGGGTTTCAATACCGTCATGGACTACATTCCGGGCTTCGTCTGGTTCTTCGGCAAGACGCTCTTCGTCATCTGGCTGCTGATGTGGATCAAATGGACCTTCCCGCGCCTGCGCGTGGACCAGATTCTGACGCTGGAGTGGAAATACCTGGTACCGATCGGGCTGGTCAATCTGCTGCTGATGGTCGTCATCGTCGTATTCAAACTGCATTTTTAAGTATGGCAAATTATATCCAAGGACTCTTTCACGGCATCCGCACCCTGCTCACGGGCCTCAAGGTAACGGGCAAAGAGTTCGTCACCCCGAAAATCACGGAGCAGTATCCCGAAAACCGGGCGACGCTCAAAATGAACGAACGCTTCTGCGGAACGCTCACGATGCCCCACGACGCCGAGGGCAAAAACAAGTGCGTCGCCTGCGGACTCTGCCAGGCAGCCTGTCCGAACGGTACGATAAAGATCACCACCGAAACCGTCACGGACGAAGAGACGGGCAAGCCCCGGCGTCGTCTGGTCAAATACGAATACGACCTGGGAGCCTGTATGTTCTGCCACCTGTGCGTGAACGCCTGTCCGCACGACGCGATCCGTTTCGACACGGCTTTCGAACACGCGGTCTATACCCGCGACAAATTAGTAAAAACCCTGAACAAATAACGTCATGGAGATAACACTCGACCTGATCGTCTTTACCGTGCTGGCCGTCTTCACGCTGGCGAGCGCCGTACTGGCCGTAACCACCAAACGCATCCTGCGTGCGGCGACGTTCCTGCTGTTCGTCCTCTTCGGCACGGCAGGCATCTATTTCCAGCTCAACTATTCGTTCCTGGGTGCCGTCCAGCTGCTTATCTATGCGGGCGGTATCACGGTTCTATACGTCTTTTCGATCCTGCTGACCTCTTCCGAGGGAGACAAGGCCGAAAAACTGCGCGGCTACAAATTCGTCGTGGGCATCCTGGCAACCCTCGCAGGACTGGCGATCTGCCTGTTCGTCACCCTGCGCCACCAGTTCCTGCCGGAACACTTCGAGCACGGTGAACTGGCCGTCCGGGAGATCGGATTCGCGTTGATGAGTCCCGAAAAACAGGGCTACCTGCTGCCGTTCGAAGTCATCAGTTTATTGCTGCTGGCCTGCATCGTCGGCGGTATCCTGATCGCCCGCAAACGATAATAAAAAGGTACCAGAAAGAGTAAAAAAGAGAGACCGGCCGCATTCGTCCATTTTACCGTATAACGGCTCCTCCGGCGGAGGAGCCGGGCAGGGGGCGAGGAAACAGCGAAACGTCGTGCATGAAGGCTGCGGCAAAGCGATGCGGTCGATGGAAAGTGTACAAAACAAATTACTGCTATGATACACATGGAGTATTACCTGATCGTTTCGACGATCATGATGTTCGTGGGAATCTACGGGTTCGTCACGCGCCGCAACCTGCTGGCGATGCTGATCTCGGTGGAACTGATCCTCAATTCGGTAGATATCAATTTCGTGGTATTCAACCGTTTCCTGTTTCCGGGTCAGTTGGAGGGCTTCTTCTTCGCCCTGTTCGCCATCGGCATCAGCGCTGCGGAAACGGCCGTGGCTATCGCCATCATCATCAACATCTACCGCAACCTGCGCCACATCCAGGTCAAAGATTTGAAGAAACTCAAATGGTAACGGATTAAAACGCATCGACTATGGATTTTACCATTCTAATTCTCGTATTGCCGCTGTTGAGTTTCCTGGTACTCGGACTGGCCGGCACCAAACTCAAACCGGGAGCGGCGGGCGCCATCGGTACGGTCGTGCTGGGTGCGGTCACCGTGTTGAGCTACCTCACGGCCATTCTCTATTTCGGCGCCGGGCGTAACGCGGAGGGCATTTTCCCGACGCTGATGCCCTACAACGCCGTTTGGCTCCCGATCAGCCAGACGCTGCATATCGATATGGGCATCCTGCTCGATCCGATCTCGGTGATGATGCTCGTCGTCATCTCGACCGTGTCGCTCATGGTCCATATCTATTCGTTCGGCTACATGAAAGGGGAGCGGGGCTTCCAGCGTTATTACGCCTTCCTGTCGCTCTTCACGATGAGTATGCTGGGACTGGTGGTCGCCACCAACATCTTCCAGATGTATCTGTTTTGGGAGCTGGTGGGCGTGAGCTCCTACCTGCTGATCGGCTTCTACTACACCAAGCCCGAAGCGATCGCGGCATCGAAGAAAGCCTTCATCGTCACCCGCTTCGCCGATCTGGGCTTCCTCATCGGCATCCTCTTCTACGGCTATTATGCCGGGACATTCTCCTTCACGCCCGACGCACAACTGCTGGCCGCCGCCGGGACAATGATCCCGCTGGCCCTCGGACTTATGTTCATCGGCGGAGCGGGCAAGAGCGCGATGTTCCCGCTCCACATCTGGTTGCCGGACGCCATGGAGGGTCCGACGCCGGTTTCGGCCCTGATTCATGCGGCGACGATGGTCGTCGCGGGCGTCTATCTGGTCGCCCGCATGTTCCCGCTCTACATCGGCTATGCTCCGGACGTGCTTCACTGGGTTGCCTACATCGGCGCTTTCACCGCGCTCTATGCGGCGGTCGTCGCCTGCGTGCAGAGCGACATCAAGCGCGTGCTCGCGTTCAGTACGATCTCGCAGATCGGTTTTATGCTCGTGGCGCTGGGTGTCTGCACCTCATCCGATCCCCACACGGGCGGACTGGGTTACATGGCTTCGATGTTCCACCTCTTCACCCACGCCATGTTCAAGGCGCTGCTGTTCCTCTGCGCCGGTTGCATCATCCACGCGGTACACTCCAACGAGATGTCGGCGATGGGCGGCATGCGCAAATACATGCCCGTCACGCACATCACCTTCCTCGTCGCCTGTCTGGCCATCGCCGGTATCTGGCCGTTGAGCGGTTTCTTCTCCAAAGACGAAATCCTGACCGCCTGCTTCGCATTCAGTCCTCTGATGGGCTGGGTGATGACGGGTATCGCAGGACTGACGGCCTTCTATATGTTCCGGCTCTACTACGGTATCTTCTGGGGCAAGGAGAACAAGGAACTGCATGCACATCACACGCCGCACGAAGCTCCGGCCACGATGACCGTTCCTCTCGTCGTCCTGGCCGTGATCACCTGCGTCGCGGGATTCATTCCCTTCGGCGATTTCATATCGAGCGACGGAGAAGCCTATACGATCCACCTCGACGGCGGGGTAGTGGCCATCAGCCTCACCGTCGCCATCGCTGCGATCGCCCTGGCGACCTGGATGTACCTGCGGGCCAAACAGCCCGTCGCCGACCGGCTCGCCACGACCTTCAGCGGCCTGCACAAGGCGGCCTACCACCGCTTCTACATCGACGAGGCGTATCAGTTCGTCACGCACCGAATCATCTTCGGCTGCATTTCGCGTCCGATCGCCTGGTTCGACCGTCACGTGGTGGACGGCTTCATGAACCTACTGGCCCGGACAACCCAGAGCGCCGCACTGGGGATCCGCTTCATGCAGAGCGGCAGCGTACAGCGCTACTGCATCTGGTTCTTTGCCGGGACGCTCGGCCTGACCCTTTTGTTACTCATCCTCCGATAATCCGAACGCTATGAATATACTTTCTCTGTTTCCGCTGATCCCCCTGGTGATGATGCTGGGGCTGTGGATTTCGAAAAATACGCGGCAGATCCATGCCGTCATGGTCGCCGGCTCCTCGGCACTGCTCGCGCTGGCGATTTATCTTGTGTTCCATTACCTCGGCCTGCGGGAAGCAGGCGCTACGGACGCGATGCTCCTTACGGACAGCGTCGTCTGGTACGCTCCACTCAACATCCATTACGCAGTGGGCGTGGACGGTATCTCGGTAGCCATGCTGCTACTGTCGGCCATCATCGTCTTCACGGGCACGTTCGCCTCGTGGCAGATGAAGAGCGACGTCAAAGCCTACTTCCTCTGGTTCTGCCTGCTCTCGGTCGGTGTCTTCGGATTCTTCATCACCGTCGATCTCTTCTCGATGTTCATGTTCTACGAGGTCGCCCTCATCCCGATGTACTTGCTCATCGGCGTGTGGGGCACGGGCCCGAAGGAGTATTCGGCCATGAAACTGACGCTGATGCTCATGGGCGGGTCGGCCCTGCTGCTCTGCGGCATCCTGGGCATCTACTTCGGCGCCGGGGCGCAGACGATGAACCTGCACGAGATCGCCGCGCTGCACAACATTCCCCTCTCGCAACAGTACATCTGGTTCCCGATGGTCTTCGTCGGCTTCGGCGTGCTGGGCGCCCTCTTCCCGTTCCACACCTGGAGCCCCGACGGTCACGCATCGGCACCGACCGCCGTGTCGATGCTCCACGCCGGCGTGCTGATGAAGCTGGGCGGCTACGGCTGTTTCCGCGTGGCGATGTACCTGATGCCCGAAGCGGCGCACGAATTAAGCTGGATTTTCATCATCCTCACGACGATTTCGGTCGTGTACGGCGCTTTCTCAGCCTGCGTGCAGACCGATCTCAAATATATCAACGCCTACTCCTCGGTATCGCACTGCGGACTGGTCCTGTTCGCTATCCTGATGATGAATACCACGGCCGGCACGGGTGCCATTCTGCAGATGCTGAGTCACGGCCTGATGACGGCCCTCTTCTTCGCCCTGATCGGTATGATCTACGGCCGCACGCACACGCGCGACATCCGCGAGTTGAGCGGCCTGATGAAGGTGATGCCCTTCCTGGCGGTAGGGTACGTAATCGCAGGTCTGGCGAACCTCGGACTGCCGGGTCTGAGCGGTTTCGTCGCCGAAATGACAATCTTCAACGGCGCTTTCATGAATAACGACACGTTCCACCGCGTCGTGACGATCATCGCCTGCACATCGATCGTGATTACGGCGGTCTATATCCTGCGCGTCATCGGCCGCATCCTCTACGGCACCTGCCGCAACGAGGCGCATCTGAAACTCACCGACGCCACGTGGGACGAACGGCTCACGGTCATCTGCCTGATCGCCGCCATCGCCGGTATGGGTACGATGCCACTCTGGATCAGCGATATGGTAAGCGGCAGCGTTTCCACGATCATCTCACAGCTAATGAACTAATCCGACTATGAATTACAGCGAAATATTCCACTTCATGCGACCCGAATTGACGCTCATCGTCACGATCGCATTGCTTTTCCTGTTCGACCTGTTCGCCCCGGAGCGGCTCCGCAGATATTTCCACCCTCTGGCCTGCGTCCTCCTGACGGTACAGATCCTCGTCAATATCGTTCCGACACCGGACTCAGGGCAGCTGTTCGGCGGTATGTACCAGTACGAACCGATGCAGAGCATCGTCAAAAGCATGCTGGCTATCGGCACGTTTGTCGTCTTCCTGCAATCGAACGAATGGCTACGGCGCGAGGACACCGCCCATAAACGGGGAGAATTCTATCTGCTGACCCTCTCCACGCTGCTGGGCATGTACTTCATGATCAGTGCGGGCAACTTCCTGATGTTCTTCCTCGGAATGGAGCTGGCATCGATCCCGATGGCCTGTCTGATCGCTTTCGACAAATACCGCCACAACTCGGCCGAAGCGGGCGCCAAATACATCCTCTGCGCCCTGTTTTCGAGCGGTCTGATGCTCTACGGCATCTCGTTCATCTACGGCACGGCCGGTACGCTCTATTTCGACGACATTCGTCTGGACGGCTCACCGCTTCAAATTATGGCGCTGGTGTTCTTCTTCTCCGGTTTAGGCTTCAAGCTCTCGCTCGTACCGTTCCACCTCTGGACGGCCGACGCTTACCAGGGAGCGCCCACGACCGTCACTTCCTATCTTTCGGTCATATCGAAAGGCTCGGCCGCTTTCGTGCTGATGACCATTCTAATCAAGGTTTTCGCACCGATGGTGCAGGAGTGGCGAACGATTTTGTTCGTAGTCATCATCCTGAGTATCACGGTGGCAAACCTCTTCGCCATCCGCCAGCAGAACCTCAAACGCTTCCTGGCTTTCTCATCCATCTCGCAGGCGGGCTACATCATGCTGGGCGTGATCGGCGGCTCGGCCCTGGGCATGACCTCGCTGGTTTACTACATCCTGGTCTATATGGCAGCCAACCTGTCGATTTTCGGCATCGTTTCGGCCGTCGAACAACATACGGACGGGAAAGTTTGCATCGAGGACTACAACGGTTTCTACCGCACCAACCCCAAACTGGCCGTGCTGATGACCCTCTCGCTCTTCTCGCTGGCCGGCATCCCGCCCTTCGCAGGCTTTTTCTCGAAGTTCTTCATCTTCGCGGCCGCTTTCAAGGAGGGATTTCATCTGCTGGTTTTCATCGCCCTGCTCAACACAGTGATCTCGCTCTACTACTACCTGCTGGTGGTCAAAGCCATGTTCATCACCCCCGGCGAACACCCCATCCCGACCTTCCGCAGCGATCGGGGAACCCGTTTGAGCCTGGCGCTCTGTACTGCCGGTGTGCTGTTGTTGGGTATCGCCAGTGTAGTGTACGATTCGATCGGAGCGTTCGCCTTCGGCATGTAAGCGACGCATCCGCAGCATATTATCCGGCGGACGGCTCTTTCGGGCTGTCCGCTTTTTTGGAACCGGGAGCAGGGTTGCAGAAACGCCGAAATCTGCGTATCTTTGGTCACATCTAATAAAACGACGACTATGAACCGAATCAACACTCTCTTCGGAATCGAATACCCGATCGTTCAGGGCGGCATGGTGTGGTGCAGCGGCTGGCGGCTGGCCTCGGCCGTAAGCAACGCCGGCGGACTGGGCCTGCTGGGAGCAGGCTCCATGCATCCCGAAACACTGCGGGAACATATCCGCAAATGCCGGCAGGCGACCGACAAACCGTTCGGCATCAACGTACCGCTGATGTACCCCCAACTCGATGAAGTCATGCAACTGATAGTGGACGAAGGGGTCAAGATCGTCTTTACTTCGGCCGGAAATCGAAGCTCTGGACAGGCTTTCTCAAATCGCACGGCATCACGGTCGTCCATGTGGTTTCCTCCTCGAAATTCGCCCGCAAATGCGAAGAGGCGGGAGTCGATGCCATCGTAGCCGAAGGTTTCGAAGCCGGCGGTCATAACGGACGCGAAGAGACCACCACCTTATGCCTGATTCCGGCCGTACGACGTGTCACCTCGCTGCCGCTGATCGCTGCGGGAGGCATCGCTACGGGCGCCGGGATGCTGGCAGCCATGACCCTCGGGGCCGAAGGCGCGCAGATCGGAACCCGCTTCGCATTCGCCGCAGAAAGCTCGGCACACGAAAACTTCAAAAACCGCTGCCTGAGTCTGGAAGAGGGCGATACGATGCTGATGCTCAAAAAAGTTTCTCCCACGCGCTTGGTCAAGGGCGGTTTCTTCCGCGAGGTCGAAGAGGCCGAGAACCGAGGCGCTACGGCCGAAGAGCTGAAAACGCTTCTCGGAAAAGGACGCGCCAAAAAAGGTATGTTCGAAGGCGACCTCGATAACGGAGAGCTTGAAATAGGGCAGGTGGCCTCGCTTTTCCGCGAGCAGCAAACTGCGGCAGAAATCGTGCACGACATCGTGACAGAATACCGCAACCTACTGAATGAAAGCAAAGAGAAACTGTCCATCTAAACCGACGCACAAAGAATGATCAACTACCTCCAAGTCGAAAATCTGACCAAGTCGTACGGCGATCTGGTGCTTTTCGACAATATCTCTTCACGATCGGCGAGGGGCAGCGCATCGCTTTTGATCGGGCGCAACGGTTCCGGTAAAACGACCCTGCTGA
>VOFI01000531.1_pt1 | contig 26854 bp, 32 predicted proteins | sample 5384131 | NCBI WGS metagenome assembly VOFI01 (sample SAMN12384728, study PRJNA508395) | human gut metagenome | isolation source: healthy gut H | host: Homo sapiens | reverse complement strand
TCGCTATTGCGTGCTGAGAACCGTAAACTTCATCGGGCTCTTGCTGATGAGAGTTTACGTCACGAGGCGTGCGAAGAACTCATCAATCTTGCTGAATCCACGTATCATATCAAGGTACGAAAAAACTACGATGCCAAGTAATCGACACCTTGTCACAGAGGTACTCATCCCGACGCAAACGTGGTTGTATAAAGTTCCTCTGTGATTACTTCGGCATAACCCGACAAGGTTATTACAAGCATGTGAACCGACATTTGGAGGTTGATATCCTTACCACAAGCATCGTGTTGTACTGCAAAGAACTGTTGGAACTCATGCCCAAAGCTGGTATGCGCGAGTTATACGCCTGCTGCGTGAGTAAGTTTGGACCAAAGATGGTTATCGGTCGTGATCGTTGTTATGACATTTTTCGCTCCAATGGTTTGTGTCAACGTACAAGTCGCAAGCGTCCTAAAACAACGAATTCGAACCATAATTACTATATCTACCCCGATCTGTTGAATGTTGCACCCAAATTTGTCGCTACAAGATTGGGCGCTATGGTAGTGGCGGATATAACCTACGTAAACACCGGTCAGGGCTGGGCTTACCTCTCGTTGCTTACCGATGCGTCAAGTCGTGCCATCGTGGGATATGCGCTTTACAAAACTCTTGAGACGGAGGGGCCCTTGAAAGCTTTGGAGATGGCAATATCATTCTATGAGAAGTATCACATAGACATGAGCACTCTTATTCATCATTCCGACCGGGGTGTCCAATATTGCTCAAATAAATATGTAGAGAGGCTTAAAGAGCATCAAATCAACATCAGTATGACGCAGTGTGGTGATCCTTTACATAATGCATTGGCTGAAAGAATGAACAACACCATTAAAAACGGTTGGCTATTCGACTGTGATGATGAGAGCTTCGAGCAAGTAAGCAAGCGCATTGAAGATGCTGTATATGTATATAATCATGTGCGGCCTCATCAAGGGATAAACATGAGGACACCTATGGAAGTGGTCAGCGAAACGGGAGGATTAACAGCATAATACCCGCTCGTCGGGACGGGTGGTCCCGCCCCTTGCCGCTAGGGCGATCCCCGACCGAAGAGTTTTTGGTTGTTGGCAACATTACATTTTCCTGAAGAAGGCTTGCGTAAATAAAGGAAGATGCATAAATTTGCAAGCACCAACAAAAGACAACTAACATAGGAATAAGAATAACAAAAGTAAACCTATTTAGATATTAAAGTATATTGAGTAAACTAATTCAGTTAATAAGTCAGCAATAGAATTATTCGTTGATTGCTCCGCAATGGGGGCAGACACCTTTTTCTTTCAACTTCTCCCCGCAACGCCCGCAACAATATTTATAACGACTATTCCAATATACTTTCTTTACAAAAACAAGAATAAAAAGGATGAGGAATAAATAACCTATGTATATATGCGCCATTAAAATAAAGAAGAAATAGCAGAAAATACAGCAGGACATCAATCCCAGCAGATAAAAGATTGCCGCTGCGGGGGTCAACTGTCGGAACAAATCATCCAGCACCGCCAAAGCGACTATCAAAAACAGCCAAATACTCAACAAGAAGACAGAGAGAATAAAAGGAACTTTGAACGGCGACAAAGTAGGATTGAAATAAAAATGCTCCCACGTTTCCGGCACAAAGACCTGCATCGATTCGTAAATCGTTGCACTGAAAGCCATCAACAAACAAAGAAACAACGGATAAACACTGTCTATATCATTAAAATAGACCATCTGCAACTGCTTTCGACGGAAGGCACGAAGCAGATAGACACCGACAAAAAGTGCAAAGATAACCACAAAATAGGAGGCGTGCGTATCACTAAACAAATGAATGGCCTGAGAAATACTATCCGTAGGGACAAAAGATCGTTTCAACTCCACTTCGCGTATCCAACCCTGTTCATCCTGCGTATGTGCCAGCTTCACCCAAACGCTATCTACACTATCGGCAGGATGTACGGCAAACTCGGCCACTACCACACGATCTCCCCGATAAAGATTTATGTACGTATCCTTGATAGGCAGGCACTCCAGCAAAATGGAATCTGCCGTTAACTCCAGATTCGTATTCCATGTATAGTGCCGTTCATAAAGGTAATTCAAAAGAGTCCTTCGTTTTCTGCGGCATTTCTTCGGAAGAAAAGATTGGGGCGGGCATAATGGCAGGACGAAAGAAAAAACAAGCACAACAGCAAACTCACCACAGAGGACACGGAGGATACAGAGAAAAGTGTCTCCTTCCACAAGCCATTCCAACAGGCAGTTACAAAAGAAAGGGCAGAAGCTCCATATCCTCTGTGTCGTCTGTAACGAATCATTCTGCGGTGGTTCATTCTCATTGCGCTGCTTTTACTTTCATTTGACAATTCTTGCAATCGAATTCAAGACGGAAACGTTTTCCGTCATTCGACACCAGGTAATAGGGTTCTTTATAAGGCGAACGCACCCGTTGATGAATGGGACACCAACCCATACTATACCGCAAACAATGTTTGCAGAACATCAGTACCGCATCTTCCACCCGTTCTTTTTCATAAGCCCCGGCAATCTGTTGTACGCCATGTTCCTGATAAAAAGAGGCGGCACGGGTATTCATCACATTTCCCAAATACGTCAATGCGGTTTGCGGAAAAGCATGGTTGGTCGGTTTCCATACGGCGCGTTCCTGATGATAATTAATCCGGCGGGCAGCTATCAGTTTTTCCACTGCCTGACGACGGAAATCTGCCAATACGGAAGACGGCAGGAACCAGTTATCTGCAAAGGAGATTTCTATCTTCTCCGCTTCGAAAGGCGTATTGCCCAGTTTGGCAAGCTGAGTCCTCAAATGATCCGTTTGCGGCGTCCGTGCCAGTTCCTTTTCACGGGGAAGAGAAAGTGTCACACTATTATCATCTTCATCTGTCAGTGTCAGAGAAAAGCCGAAGTTATTATCGGCCAGTAATATACTTACGGACAGCTTTCTTTCGGCCGACTTACGGGAAAGTATACGTTCAAATTCCTGGTCAAAGTTACGGTAAAGTCTGGTGCGCGGCTTGATTTGCGGCATTTCCTGCGGATAGAGCTTGTTGCCGTCGACCCGATTGATACGGAAGCCCTGCAAACGTCCCTGTTCGTCGATATAGCAAACACCGTCGCCGTTATTGAATGATTTCAATCCGGCAACAGTCAAATAGTTTCCACGTGCCTCTTTCATCGTGCCCATTTCTTCTCCCAAAGATTTCGGTGTATCGAAAGAGAAGATTTCCTTATCACGGCCATGCAGAAAATAATGGGTAAATCCCCGACTGAAACTCTTGTCGAGTTGCGGCCGGAAGTCAAAGCGGCAAGTCCCTGAAGAGGCCCGTACATATTCCTGACGACGGGCAAAGATAGCATCCAGTTTCTGCCGATAAGTAGCCGTGACGTTCTTCACGTAAGATACATCTTTCAACCGGCCTTCTATCTTAAATGAGGAAGCTCCCGCATCCAACAACTGTTCTAACTCATCACTCTGGTTCAAGTCTTTTAATGAGAGCAGGTGTTTATCCTTGACCATCACTTTTCCTTCCGAATCTACCAGACTGAAAGGCAAACGGCAGAACTGCGCACACTCTCCCCGGTTGGCACTGCGCCCGAAACAGGCCTGACTGACATAGCACTGCCCGCTATAACTGACACAAAGAGCACCATGTACAAATACTTCCAAAGGTACTTCCGGGCAGGTATCATGTATCTTCTTTATCTCACGCAACGATAATTCCCGAGCCAGAACCACCTGACGGAAACCGGCCTCCTTCAAAAACTTAACCTTCTCCGGCGTGCGATTATCCATTTGCGTACTGGCATGAAGCGGTATCGGCGGAAGATTCAACTGCGTAATCCCCATATCCTGTACAATCAGTGCATCCACACCGATCCGGTACAAAGCATGAATCATCTCTTCCGTCTCCTGCAATTCTTCTTCTTTCAGAATCGTATTGACCGTGACATAAATACGTGCATGATACAAATGAGCATGCTGCACCAATGCTTCAATATCTTCCAATGAGTTCACAGCCGCCGCACGGGCACCGAACTTCGGTGCACCGATATATACGGCGTCCGCCCCATGATTGATGGCTTCAATGCCACATTCCAGGTTTTTCGCCGGAGCGAGAAGTTCTATTTTACGCTGCTTTATCATTTAATATCATTGATGTTGTAAGGTGTTTCCTGATAAACAAAGTAGTTCAGCCAGTTGGAGAACAACAAATTGGCATGAGCACGCCAACGTACCAAGGGGCCTTTATCGGGATCATCGTCTACATAATAATTACGAGGTATTTCTATCGGCAAGCCTTTATCGAGATCGCGACGGTATTCCGTGTCCAGTGTCAGCGGAGAATACTCCGAATGTCCGGTCACGAAAAATTCACGTCCGCCCCGTGCCATTGCCATATAGACACCGGCATCTTTCGATTCGGAAAGCAACGTCAATTCCGGAACTTTCAGAATGTCTTCTCTGCTTACTTCTGTATGACGGCTATGCGGCACATAGAAACAATCATCGAAACCACGGAAGATAGAGTGGAAAGGTTCCAGTACCCGATGCTCGAAAGATACCGAACATCTTCTTTTCCAACGGATATTTGGGCACACCGTAATGATGATACAATCCGGCCTGCGCAGCCCAACATATATATAAGGTAGAAGTGACATGCGTACGTGCCCAATCGAAGATTTCCGTAATCTCATCCCAATAGGTCACCTCCTCAAAGTCCATCTGCTCTACCGGAGCTCCGGTGATAATCATGCCATCGTACTTCTCATCACGCATCTGGTCGAAATCCGTATAGAATGTTTTCATGTGCTCTATCGGCGTATTCTTTGACGTATGACTCTTGATCTTCATAAACGAGATTTCTACCTGAAGAGGAGTATTGGAGAGTAAACGCACCAAGTCTGTTTCCGTTGTAATCTTCAACGGCATCAGGTTCAGAATCACAATCCGCAACGGACGAATATCCTGTTGCGTAGCACGGGAAGTGTCAATCACGAAAATATTTTCTTCCTTCAATAGCTCTATCGCAGGGAGTTTATCGGGTAAATTTAAAGGCATAATCGCTATATATTAGTAATTTGGCTGCAAAAATACGAAAAATATAGCAGATAATAGGGAGGTTGCTTATTTAGAAGACGTACAAATTAAGTCAATTTAATCATAGAAGCATAACAACTAATCAATAAAAGCCTTATTTTTGCCGGAGAAATTAGTACTAATAATTTAAATCTTAAAAAATGGCTTACGTAATTAGTGACGATTGTATTGCTTGCGGAACTTGCATCGACGAGTGTCCGGTAGAAGCTATCTCTGAAGGTGATATCTATTCTATCAACCCAGATGTATGTACTGACTGTGGTACTTGTGCAGACGTTTGTCCGTCTGAAGCTATTCACCCGGCTGAATAATACAATCTACAAAAAGTATAGGCTGCTTTCTACGGAAGGCGGCCTTTTTTATTTTCCGGCACCGGATGATTTACGAAATAATTAAATAAACAGGGCGCGAATTACATAATGCAAATCGCGCCCTTATCTTTTTAAGCTATGAGTCTTATTTCAACTTAGCCAACGCTTCTTTAATACGGCGAATAGCTTCTACAATGTTTTCGTCACTTGTAGCATAACTCATACGGATACATTCAGGAGCACCAAAAGAGGTACCACCTACACAAGCCACGTGAGCTTCTTCAAGCAAGTACATTGCCAAGTCATCCGAATCTGCAATCTTACGTTCGCCGTTGCTCTTTCCAAAGAAGTATCGCATTTCGGGAACAGGTAGAAAGCACCTTGCGGAACGTTCACCTCAAATCCCGGAACTTCCTTAGCCAACTTCACAATCAGGTCACGACGACGTTCGAAAGCTTTCTGCATCTCTTTCACCGGTTCTGCGTACCTGTATATGCTGCTTCAGCTGCTTTTTGAGATACAGAACAAGGACCTGAAGTGTACTGTCCCTGCAACTTGTTGCAAGCTTTTACAATCCATTCCGGACCGGCAATGAAACCGATTCTCCAGCCTGTCATAGCATACGCTTTGGATACACCGTTCACAATCACTGTACGTTCCTTCATTTCAGGGAATTGAGCGATACTCTGATGTGCACCGATATAATTGATATGTTCATAAATCTCGTCAGCGAGCACTATCACCTGCGGATGTTTAGCCAATACAGCAGACAGTCCGGCCAATTCTTCCTTTGTATATACAGACCCTGTCGGGTTGGACGGGGAACAAAGAATCAATGCTTTCGTTTTCGGAGTAATAGCTGCTTCCAGTTGCGCAGGAGTAATTTTGAAATCCTGTTCGATACCGGCAGAAACAATCACCGGAGTACCTTCTGCCAGTTTCACCATTTCAGGATAGCTTACCCAATAAGGAGCCGGTACAATGACTTCGTCACCCGGATTTACCAGTACAAGGATGGTATTACATACTGATTGTTTTGCCCCATTTGCACAAGAAATTTGAGCAGCTGTATATTCCAGACCGTTCTCTTTCTTCAGTTTCTCTACGATAGCATTACGCAAAGCCGGATAACCCGGAACCGGAGAGTAGCGAGAGAAGTTATCATCTATGGCTTTCTTAGCAGCTTCTTGATGTGGTCGGGAGTATTAAAATCCGGTTCTCCTACACTTAAGTTAATAACATCAACACCTTGTGCCTTGAGTTCGTTGCTCTTTTGCGACATGGCAAGCGTCGCCGATGGCGACAAGCTGTTCAAACGATCTGATAATTGATTCATTTTGTATCTATTTTATTGTTGTTGAGTGAAAATCGTTGCAAAATAAGCGATAATATTTGATATATGAAAACAAATAGGCAATTTACTTATTAAAATGTAAAGTATGCCCCATTCTTTCTTTCTTTGTTCTCAAGTATCGTTCATTATACGGATTAGGAACTGTTTCAACAGGTACATTTTCTACTATCTCCAATCCATATGCTTCCAGCCCAACACGTTTCACCGGATTATTTGTCAAAAGTTTCATTTTGTGCACTCCCAGTTCACGAAGAATCTGCGCACCTACTCCATAATCGCGCTCATCAGCAAGGTGTCCCAAGCAAATATTAGCGTCAACGGTATCCATGCCGTCTTCTTGAAGTTTATAAGCTTTCATCTTTTCCATCAAACCGATACCACGTCCTTCCTGATTCAGATAAACCACCACACCTTTTCCTTCTTTTTCAATCATTTCCATCGCTTTATGCAACTGCTCACCACAATCACAGCGCTGTGAACCGAGAATATCTCCGGTAGCACAGGACGAATGGACACGCACCAAGATCGGTTCATCTTCATTCCACGTACCTTTAAATATAGCCATGTGCTCCAATCCGTTTGATTTCTGGCGGAAAGGGATCAGACGGAACATCCCGTGTTCAGTAGGCATATTTACTTCCACTCCTTTTTCTACAATTGATTCCTGTTTCAGACGGTAGACAATCAGGTCGTGAATAGAAATCAGTTTCAATCCGTGTTCGTCCGCCATTGCGCGAAGTTCGGGAAGACGGGCCATTGTGCCGTCATCGCTCATGATTTCCATTAGAGCACCTGCCGGATAAAGGCCGGCCAAACGTGCCATGTCAATCGTAGCTTCCGTATGTCCGGCACGACGAAGCACTCCTTTTTCTTGTGCATACAACGGATTGATATGTCCGGGACGACCGAAGGTAGCCGGTGTAGAAGTAGGATCGGCCAACGCCTGAATAGTAGCGGCACGGTCAGAAGCAGAAACACCTGTTGTACAGCCTTCCAGTTTATCAATGGTAACCGTAAAAGGAGTTCCCAACACGGAAGTATTATCACTTACCTGATGCGGCAAATCCAACTCCTTGCAACGAGACACTGTGACAGGTGCACAAAGTACTCCACGTGCGTGTTTCAACATAAAGTTAACTTTCTCGGGAGTTATCTTTTCAGCGGCAATAATCAGGTCACCCTCATTTTCGCGGTCTTCATCATCCACTACTATGACAAACTTGCCTTCTTTGAAGTCGGCAATCGCATCTTCTATTCTATCCATTTTAATATCTTCCATAACACTCATTTATTGATTTTCTGTATGATGAATTGAATTGTTCATTGTTCTTTATAATCCGTTCCATATCCTTAGCCAGACGAACGCGGAACGCCCAGATGCGGAAATAGAAAAATAGCCCGACAGGAAAAATGACTCCGGCTACCAAATTCAACCAATATATATGGAACGGGCGCACATGAGCAGAAACGGAAATAACCGGATAATTGTTTAATGCTCCGATCAAAGTGGCAGATTTAGTGTTAGACATTTCTTCAACCAATGCCTCCAGCTTTTCATTGATAGCCATTACCTCATCATCCTTCTCAGTAGACATCCACAATTTGAAGTAATTCGGTGCTTTTGTCAAACGATTTTTGGTAATATATGCCCTACACTCTGCTGTGAGCGATTCCAAATCACTAGGGATACGCTCATAATCAGGATCATTTATAATCACTTCTTTCTTAAATATATGGCGTACACTACGGATTCCCACAATCTTTTTAAACCAGTTGATATAAGCATCTGCATTAAGCACCACAGAGTCTTATTGGATTTATAAGTAAGGAAGATTCCTAACGGGGCAAGGACTGCGCTACTTGTCCACATCCCCATCCAAACAATCCACTTACCGTCACGGGCCATTTTATATCCCGTATTATCAATGATATAATAGATGATAAATACCAACACCGATACGATGACAGGCATTCCCAGGCCTCCCTTACGGATAATACCTCCCAACGGAGCTCCGATAAAGAAGAACAGCAGACAAGAAAGGGAAATCGTTATCTTCTTATGCCACTCCGTCTTATGTTTGCGAATACTATAGTCATTAGTCTCCATCGTATAGCTCTTGAAAGTCAAATCGCTAGCCATGTTTTCCGCACGGCTAACAGCGGAAGATATCACCTTTTGTTTTTGCATTAAAGGCGACACTTCATAAAGACTATCCACATTGTATTCCTGAATATCCGCCTTTTCTATTTTGACCGTATCTTCTTTTGTCAATCCATAAGAAGGACGGAAATTTCCTTCTGCCACTTCCCTGTAATACTGTCGTCCGATACTATCTCCTACAACCGTCATCGAGTCAATGGAACTCTGCAACTGCGCCATATCCTTAGCACTGGACTGCTTACCCATAATCTCACCGTCAACCATATTGAAATCGGAGTCAAACTCAATAATCGTATGCTTCTCCCTGAACGACTCACGGCGGTAAGGCACATTCTGAGATTTCATACTCTGTGCTTTCAAATTCTCGAATAAGTCTCCGCTATATAGATGCAACCAAAGATGCTGTTTGTCCGCAGTCATTTCCAGACGTCCGGAATCTGCATAAATAACACGTGCTTTCTCAAACCCATCTTTCAGACTATAGATCAGCACATCATACAGCATACCCGTTTTCCGGTTTTTCTTGGCAATTTTCAGATTATAATCGGGAATTTCGGAATAGAAAACTCCTTCCGGAATATCCAATTCCGGAGATTTTTGTTTCATAGAAAGAATCAGGGTTCCCAGTTTGGCTTGGGCAATGGGACCTACCACATTCTGAAAATAGAAAGAAACGCCCACCAAACCACAGACAAAAAAGACAAGCGGACGCATAATTTTGAGCAGGGAAATACCCGCAGCCTTCATTGCGAAGTAATTCATAACGCTCGCCAAGTTACCGAAAGTAATCAAAGAAGCCAGTAACACTGCCAATGGCAACGATACTGGCACTAATGTTAATGCGGAATAAAAGAAGAATTGAGCCATAACGCTCATCTCCAATCCCTTTCCGACCAATTCGTCTACATATCTCCACAGGAACTGCATCATAAATATGAACAGACAAATGAAGAATGTGCCAATAAAGAGCATCAAAGCTCTTTACGATGAATATATCTAATTTCTTTATGCGTAGCATCTTAATAGGTTCGTGCAATTAGGATGCAAAATTAGCACAAAAAAAGGAGCATCGAAAATTTTTAGTTGAAAGTTAACTAAAAACCACAAGTTCTTCTTAATTTAGCTACTTGTGACTCCCACAATTCTTTCATATCATCCACTTCATCCGGCTCTGCGAAATCGGTAATTTCCAACACATAGTCACTAGTCAGCTCATTATAAGTCATCTTGATTTCAAAGTAATCGCGTTCGTTTTCATCATCCTGCCAACGGAAGCGGATAAAAGAGAAAGAACGTATCGCCGTAATTTCAGCCTTTCTCTGCTCAGTCTTCCCCCAATGAAACTCTACTATTTTATCGTCAGAAATAACTTTGTCTGCAAACCAGTCCTCCAACCCGGTCGGTGTACTAATAGCTCCCCAAAGAATATTTTTAGACGTTGCATTCAACAAATACTCCAAATGAATCTTTTCCTTTTTCATAGCAATTTCGAATTGTTTTTACGTGTGCCAAGATAAATACTTTTTTCTAATTACGTTGCATAAATCAGACACTTTATTTAATTATTCTTTCATTTTCAAGTCTCAAACTCCCTGTTTATAGAGAAAATTAAAAACCTTCTTAAAGAAAAAACACAAAAAAGTTATGAATTGTTTTGGAGATTATAAAAAATCATCTATCTTTGCACCCGCAATCGAGAAACGATGGCGGGATAGCTCAGCTGGTTAGAGCGCATGATTCATAATCATGAGGTCCCCGGTTCAATCCCGGGTCCCGCTACTTGATAAGAATAAGGCATTTGAGAGGCTTCCACTCTTGGGTGCCTTTTTCTTTTATACATCAATTGGTGGCAGGTGACGCCATAGGTGACGCTAATTAACGATTTCCTAATTACCTGTTCTGATTTGACATTAAGTTATCATCACAAAAATACAAAAAATCCATTTCTTAATAAAGAAACAGATAGAAAACTATAAAAAACAGCAAATGAATTTCTTCAAATGCTGTTTCTCTTTTTTTTATTCAGATACTAACTTTATTGTTTTGTATATGTAATTACCTCTCCTTCACCTTCTTCATCCATATCATCAACTAATACCAGTTTGGAGCTTGTCAGTTCTTGAACGTGCATTGAATAAACATCACTCTCTCCGTCGCTATCTTCTTCCCATATCCAAGTAAAGACCTTGCTCTTCTCATCATAAGTATATTTGAAGTTGTCTACTCCGTCTTTGTCTAATTGACCATTAATATAAATCGCATCTGAACCTGTACCGTCTGCATTAATAGTCATTACGTCCTTGTACTCCACAGAGTTTCTATTCTCTATATTCACCCAAGTACCTACTAATGGAGAATTACTTTCGTTTTCATCATCATCATCACTACTGCAAGCAACAAAATTCACACTTATAACCACGGCAATTATTGCCATTCCAATAAATCTTAATGTTTTCATTTTTATAGTTCTAATTATTTACATACTAGGATTTACTTCGTTATCATCTAAATCCCCTCCATTAAAGTTCATATCAACATTCTCGTTTCCCATTGGAGTATCATCCTCTTTAACTCCTAAAGAAGAATCTGTAGTACTACCATTCACATTTACGTTAATAGTAGTCATTACATTACGTTTAGCCGTAATTATCTTCTCAAACGTTTGAGTTGCTCCATTAACTCGATTCCACGTTAATATTATGGTAAAGTCCTGTGTGTAGTTCTCTGCTTGCCAACACTCATAAATTTGCTGAAAAGTACACATAAATGACGTTTCTAAAGTACTATCATCTGCCGATACCTTAATATTAGGATTCAGACTATATGAACCTATAGAAAGTGTTCCGTCTACAGGTGGGGTTATTATAAATTTAAGTCCAAAGGCTGTACGCTTTAAGTCTATATTGGCAACTCCGTTTTTAGTTGGTACATAGCCTTCCAACTCACCATAGAATCTATCCATTTTAGGATAACTAGTACTAGAGTAATTATAACCTTCGTAATTGTTACGACTACTAATACTTGTTGTTCCACTTTTTAAGCCTTTGATATAAGTTGAACTAGTTGTAGAAATATTAAATTTGTTATTTAGCTTTATCCCTCTATAGCCATAGCCATTATTGGGGTTGTAATAATCATAAAATGGTGCATAATATGTATGATTATCATAATATAATGTATCAACATCATTCTTTACCATAGAACATTCAAACTTATACTTATATCCTCCAATTAAAGATATAGTCATATCTTCAATATTATCAAATAATCCATAAGCATAATTCTGATATGGTGAATTATCATCTTTCTTGTAATACACGTTAATACCATATATTTTCTTACTAATAACTTCGGTTCTACTCAATGGAGTTTCAGAAGTTGAAATAAACTCACCCCCTAAATCGAATGATATAGTGTAAGTCTCTTGTTCGTTTTCTTCCTGCTCCTTGGACAGTAATTCATCCTCATTATTACTACAAGAGAATAGACTGCTACTTCCTACAAGAAATAAACCTATTAATCTGAATATCTTCATTATTGAATAATATATTTTGCTTCTATGTTCCTTATAGAAAGCAATTAATAATAATGGATTAGTGTGAGGAACACAGCGAAAACTGCACACTAAATAAGTATTGCTACTTTAAAGATCGTGAGTATGGGTGTTTCCCCAAATAAACTACGGGCTACCGCAAGTTATGTAAATGTAATACAATTGCTGAGGAATGGCTATTCTGTGGAGAAACACAGGTTCATTAGTATAGGACTGAGCTATCGGAAAAGGCTATGACTGTGAGAACTTTTTACGCCATAGCATGGTATCCAGCGTGTAAAAAAGTCGATGTACGCATGGAGGCAACAGGACAAGGTTGTACCCTTTGAACCATTGAATGAATCCCTTTGAACTAAGGGAGATTATAGGCATAAGCTGAAAAAAGTGGCAATGGAATTACGAAAAGAGGACAAATCACAATCAAACAAGTCAAAAGCAATATCCTTCATCAACCGCAAGAGCAAACACCTTATTGCGGAGATAAACAAAACAATTGCCGAATGCGATAAGGCCATTGATAGCATAATAGAGGCGGATGAGGAACTGAAAGAGCTATTATAACCTCAATAAAAGGCGTAGCCAGGCAAAACGCAACCTGTATGTTGGTCTACACAAACAACTTCAAAAAATTCGGATATGACCCAAGAAAGATTGCATGCTATTATGGAGTTGCCCCCTTTGGTAAACAATCCGGAACGAGTGTAAATACACCTGCTCATACAAGCCATTTCGCCAATAAACTTATTAAATCATTATTAGGACAAGCAGCTCATATAGCCAAAAAATATATAATCCCGAAATTAGAGATTACTATCAAAGACTGATTAGTAAGGGAAAGAAGCCTCAAGTGGCTTTAAATAATGTCAAGAACAAACTCATAAGAATCATAGTGGCATTAGTCAGGAAGAAAGTACCATATGATCAAAATACATACAAATATTATGAAGAACGAGAAGTTATAGAAAGGAAAAAGAACGAGAAGTTAATTTATTGTTAAACGGAATAAGAGATTAGGATATTAGCATAGAATACTATTGAATATTACCTAATCCGAGGCTCTGGAGCCCATCTACAAGTAATAAACAATAGCCCACGCCAAACGATATATAGACTATCTTAACAAGATAGGTATATAACATTGACGTGAGCGTTCTTGCCTATTATCCTTGTAGATTGAAATTGTCGAGATTTCAGATTAAGGATAATATTTAAAACGCTCTTCGTTAACTAATATGTCCTTTCAGCCCTAACACATTAGGTATCTGAAATTGCCACAAAGTTACGAAAAGCGTTTGTAATAGCAAGAACTATTGTTTATTAAAAGTTGAGAGCTGCCTCTTCTTAGTAAATCCAAGTAGGTAGAAAATTTGTAATTGCCTATATAAGAACAAAATTTTAAAATTTTCTACCCAACTGATAATTTATACCTATGGCTTTATAAACTGATTTTTTATCCGTTGAACGGTGGAAATACCAATACTTTGTAGCTTAGCTATATTTCTGATTGAATAGCCTTTTCTTAGTAAAGCTATGACTTCTTTATATTCTTCTTTCTTCTTATCATCCGTTTTGGTTGAACCTGTCTTTCTGCCAAGTTTACCACCTTTGGCAATATAATTTGCCCTACCACTATTCAAACGGTATTGGATATTGCTTCTTTCGATATTTGCCATTTCTGCAAGTACTGTCACCATGATAGACGCTATTGGATTAACTTCCCCATTTGGTTGCAAAGTATATAAGCCCAAGTTCTGTATGTAAACCGATACTTTCGATTCATGCAATATATCCAAAGAGCGAAGAACCTGTAATGTACTCCTTCCCAGTCTTGACAATTCAGATAAAAGTAGAATATTCACAGATTCACGTTTACAGTATTCCAAACATTCCCCTAAAATCTGTCTTTCCTCTATTTTCTTTGCACCTGAAATATGCTCTTGGAATATATTCACTATTTCTATATCCTGTGAAATAGCATATTTCTTTAAATCCTCTATTTGTCTGCTCGTGTCCTGTCTGTCATTACTTGAAGAAACACGAGCGTATATTACGGCTGTTTTCATTTTATTCTTTGATTAAATTGATAACATGAAAGAATGTGTTCAAACCACCTTTACAGATTTATTTGAACACATTCCTGTTTTGAACACTAACGGGGTTTATTCGCTTCTTCAATATCCCATAAGCCAACTAAAAGAATAAGCAAGATTAACGGAACACAACCTGTTATAAAAGACAATACCACCCAAAAGAGCCAAACAAGTATCCTATAATAAAACATGATTCTTTATTTTACGTAGTTAATAAAATAGGAGAATACCCATTTCTGAATATTCCCCTGTTTAATCAATCAATAAACCACTTATATTTAGTGTCTCCATGCAAAGCGGCATTTATTCCCGTTGCTATTTCGGTTGCATTTACCGCTCTATCCAAGAATGAATCTATATAACTGCTCTTATTTGCTCCTGTCAATAGATTATACAATTTCCACATACTAATATCATTCCCCAAGCTCCCAAAGTTCTTATCATTGATATATGCTTTTGCAACTGTATTTATTTGTGAATCAGTGATAAGCATTTTAGGTATATCTTTTTGATAGCCTTGCGGTAATGACTGATAAAGTCTCATTCTCCCAAGTAATTGGCAAAATTGATGTTCTGTGAGATATGAGTTACCAAGTGTTTGCAACAAATGTAGATGTTTTGCAGGTTGATAACTCTGAAACATTTCCAATACCGCTTGATATAAATCCCTTGTATTGGTAACTTCCAAGCAACTAAGATAACCGTCTGTAGATACACATAGATTTGTGCAAACCTTACAAGTAAAGCCAATAAACACTTTAAAGCGTTCTGCTCCCTTTTTACTATACAAATTTGTGTGATTATAAGCTCTCACACCACCAATAGTTAATATTAACTTATTTCCGTTCACCGTTTCGTAAATCGTAGGAATCTGAATAATAAAAGCACATCTTTCGTAGTAGATAGTCTTGTCACTTTCAAGAAGTTGATTTGCAGGTTTGTGTATTGCTTCGGGTATTCTCCCCTTGATAATGTGACTTACACGAATATCGGGCTTATCAATACTTTCACCACTGAAAAACGTATTTGCAGCGTCATAAACAGTATCAATAAATGCAGGGTGAGGAATTGTAAGCTCATTATCTTTGGCGAATACGGGTGTAATACAATCTTCTTTCAAATGTTGCATTGTTACCTCTAGTGTATTAGCTTCCAAGAAATGAGGATTCTCTTTTTTAACTTTTGGTTGTTCTTCGATTATTACCGCTTCTTCTGCATACTCACCAAAGTTGTTTTCCTTTCTAGCCTGTGGCACATTGCCAATAATTTGTAGATTTCTCATAACGAATAAAATTTTAAATGATTTATAAATTGATTACGTGGATTGAAATATATTTCGTTTTCTATCCAACTACCCTCGGGGGTTGTTAGAGCTACTGTTCACGTGTTCATGTAACTTTCAATTCAGTAAATCATAGGAGAAATGAGCTGATATATATTTAAGCTCTTATTTTTATAGGTAGGGGGGATTATATATAAGTACCTGTACTTTATTGCACGCATATCTTTCTACTCTCCACAAATGGAACTACTTTAGACCATTACAGAATGTGGCATAACCATACAACCAATGTTTGAAAAATGAGTATCATTCATTTTTTAGCTTCCCCAATTATTCGTAAATTTGTGTATCCCATGAAGGAAGGATTACCGTATTGCATTGAGGGCTTTTTATCTCCATTTCCCAATTACTACCAATGCGGTAATTTACCTTTTTCACAATCTCCCATAGATAAAGCCATGTTTGATAGATTTTATTGCAGTCGCCTATATACTAGTATTAGACGACCTTTTTCATTTTTGTAGCATAACCATAAAAAGTAGGGCAGTTTGACGTCTGCCCTACCGCTTGTGGTTATGAAAATTTCTTCATATTACCTACCATGTCAGAAGTATATACCTATCAAGAATTACGTGAATTAGCCTTGAAACACGGAATCAGAGATAATAAAGTCCATATCGGTGTATGGATACAGACACAAGGCTATCAGAAACAGAGAATACAGATTAACCACATTAGAAAAACATTTTATTTAAAATCCCATGATTGAGACAAGAATCCCAATAGCACCTGACACAAGTACCACCCTTACAGATGAAACAACAGAACACATTGTAAATCGCAAGGTAACAATCAAAATAGACAGAGATTATTTAAAAAAGAAGTATGCAGAGCTATACAAGCAACTGGCAAAAGTTGCAGAAAAATATCCTTATACTCCGAAAAAACAACTTGTAAAAAAACAGGGGCACGCTCATGTAAAAAAACAGGGTGGACTATACTACTAACCATTGGAAAATAACTAATAAGCATTGCCTTCTTTCAGAAGTCAAAAGCACATTCTAAATCTTATTTTTTTCATGTATGTAAATCAACTAACCAATGAAACTTATATAGACAGAAAGGAAGCCAAAATAAGTCTCGGAACTTCCAATTTCAACAGATTATTAAAAAAGAAGATTATTTATTTTATCAACGGACAACCATTTGCCAACTATGGGATACAGAATAATACCGGCAAGCCTAGTCATAGGACTTACAACAAATGAAGCATATACTTATTTTTGTTTATTAGCGAAATCAGATTACAACACTTATATTTCACACGTAAAGCTTGAAACGCTATCCCAATTGACAGGAATAAGCAAGACCGAATATATATCCAAGCATATCGAGAAACTAATAAAGAAAGGGTTACTACGGAAAGATACACAACAGAACATTGGTAACAAAGGCGTGTTCAATACCTGTACGTATTATCTATACAAACCGCAAATTGACTGGATTAGAATTGACTTGGATTTATTGGAAGAAAACATTCCTAACAAACTCAAAGCTTTCCTCATCTTATTAAAATGTATCTGCCTAAACAACACCAATTACACAGGATACAACAAAAGTGAAATCTGCAAGAAACTAAATATATCCCGCCCGACCTTAGACTCTTATCTCAATCAGTGTATCGACAAGAAACTGATAAAAGAAGAACAAAACGGATACACACTTACAAACACACATTTATTCAAAATAGATATTGTCAAAGGAAAGGATGATGACGAAGTTTATACAAAGGTATATATACCAATGGCTGATTTTTTCGCATCACAAAGCATTACAATACCACCATATAATAAAAAAATAGTAGGAAAAATCATCGACCATTATAGCGCATTACCATTTTTAGCAGCAGCACTAAAAAAACGAAAAATACCGGAAGGAACTGTTTGTACTTGGAAGTATTTAGCTAAAGTCTTAAAGGTAAATATCGTGGAAAAACCTCGTCCCATACCACCAAAGGTTACTCTTATCATGTAAAAATCAATCTTTACAAAAAAGGAGATTCGCTCCGTGATGAGTAAATCTCCTTTTTGCTACTAAGTTATTCTTTTAGTCTATTATTCCAAAGTAAGGGACATTTTTCGAACAGGGTATATAAAAGTATTTTTTCAGTAAAAATGTCCTTCACATTATAGAATTTCCTCAATCAACAAATAACATCTTTCACCTTTGACTTTACATTCGGACACCATAAAAAAATCGCTTATAGTCTTACTTGTTATAGCTTTAGGGGGATGTATATTCAATAGAGCATAAATTCTCTTTATTTCTTCTTTGGTATATTTACGAGTGTATTTTTGACCAACAGTAAATGAATTCTTTATTAAGCGGATTACCTCCGTTCCGGTTGCCTTCTCACTGTATTGCTTCTGTATCATGGCTTCCGTGATTTTCTTCTTGGAATATTTGAGTTTTTCAATCACTTCCTTACCTACCGTATCATAAGCTTCAACAATAAATGAATCAGCCGCAATTAAATCCCGCTTGTATTCCAGTTCCATTTCAGTAACACAATCTCCCAACATCTCCAACTGGCGGACTATCTCTTTACGCTTGTCTTTAATGGATTGAGATTTATTTTCCCTCTTTAACCGCTCGCTATCACCCAACGGACAATAGTAGCCCGCATGATAAACAATAAAAGAATCACAGTTATCGTATGCTTTATATAGAGAATTTTCATCATAGAAATAATTTTTCATCAATTCCTCATCCATGTAGTTGTCTATTGCAAACCAATTCTCTCTCCCGTTCCTATCAAGCATCCTATTGAAAGGAAGACTTTCCAATGCAGCACGATAAGCATCACGGGAAGCCCTGTCTGTTGCACAATCATAAAAAAGTTCTTCATCGTTCGGTATATCTCCTTACTGCAAATAAGATAACCTTTTATTTCCTCTTTGCTTCTTTGGGGCAATCCTTTTTTGGTATTACTTATATAGGTAATTGACGAAACTCCATTTCTGAATCGTCCTACTATCTGAATTGCGTCCGTATATGGATCTATCATAGTATGTTCCGCAAAATAGACATCGGTCAGCATTATAACATGAGGTTGCTCTTCCAACTCCATATCCACAGCATTGAAAAAGCGGCTTGTGAAAAAGTTGTACCGCTTCATTTTATCCTTGTTCCACTGTTCGTAAACATTACAAAATCTGTTCTTTTTTAGTTTATCAACACTTTTCGGAGCACAAAAAACAGCAGATTCTTCCAACAGGTCTAGTTGCTTCATCAATGAATATATAATATCGGTTGAATTGATAAACACACAAATCGGAAGTGGCGCAGCTTCCTCATTGTTTAGCTTGGATAGCACATTTTTAAATGCTTGCAGCGTATTATTCGTATGATGAAGCCAAATCTCCTTTTTATAATCAAAAGTCGGTTGTATTTCTATCGTCTGAAAGTTCTGCTCCTTAAATCGAGGGTCATTCAATTCTATCGGTGTGGCAGAAACCAATGCTTTTTGGTCAAACTTAAAGAAATCATCTATCGGTAGTGTTATGTCACTCCGGTAATCCGCATCCTTCACTAGCTTATGACATTCATCAAACAGAAGAAAACAAGAACACTGCGCACTCATTTCCAGTTCTTCAAATGCGTCCTTTACTTTCTGAAAACTTTCGGGAGTAGTAAGTATCTTATAATACTTATTCTTACTCTTCTCCAAGTAGTTTACAATATCGTCAGTATATACACCTTCATATACTCCGAACAGATTATCATCTTTATGTTTAGGGTCATTACATTTACCGATAATAACAGGAACATTCGGCTCAATGATAATCGAGTTACGTTTTGCGGTGATTTCTCCATAGGTAGCACCAAGTCCGGTCAACTTCTTATAAAGAATTGTATTCGTGGGAATTTCGGGAAGAACTTCGGTAAGGTATTGCACCCTACCGAGTTCATTAAGATTAATTTCTATTGTCATCTTCCTCATTAACGTCTATCACATCCATTCCTTCATTTTCGTACTCTTCCTGCTTGATTGCATCAAAATCGGGTGCATCTTGCAACAAATTTCCAGGAGTTTTAGCTTCATTAATGAACTGGGACAATTCTTCTACTGATTTTACATTTAACTTTTTCATAATCTTAAATTTTAATAGATTTATAAATATGAGAGAAGGAATTGCACCTTCCCCCGTTAATAATTCAATTATGCTATCAATTCTTTTTCCAATAAATAATCATATAACTCTTCTGTCCTTTCCAACCGGAAGAAAATCTTTCCTTTTCTGAAAAAAGCACTGGCAGTAATTTTCGCTCCATACTCACGAAACGTAGGAACAAATTGTAATGCTTTTCCCGCTAAAATCAGTTGCTTAAAAATTGATAGTTGAAAATCATTATCTTCTCCCTCACCATAAGCCGTAACACTATTAGGATTAAAACCAAAATCTTCCGCTTCTCCTGTTTCCAAATAAGTACGTAACCAACTTAATCCCTCTTGATTCAATATCAAACAGAAACCTTGGATCTTTTTGGAACCAATCCAAGCACATGGATAGTTATCCTTGTTAGTGTAAAACTTAACATCCAATTGCTCACCTCTTTTCATCATTGCCTTTACAGTTTGCATTGCACCTTCATTGTCATAAGACTTAACTACTTTTTTTCTACAAATTCTAAATTCATAATCTTTATTTTTTAAAATTAAACATTAATGAATCTCAAACGAGGTGCGCACCTTTGTTTTTGATTACGCTGCAAAACTACGGAGAAATAGAAGCGTATGAAATGAAGAAAAAAACATAAAGAAATCCCTTTTTTTATGCTTAATTCTTTATGTAATCACAAATATCATAAATCACAATATATCAGCAGATTATATATATTCATACAATAATCATCAATTAAATAAAGGCTATCATTTTTTATCTTTATATGTTTTACCAATATGATTTTAAATGCTCAACCGGATTATTGGGAGATGTTTTACACATAGGAATTTTCCACCAATTTGGACGAACTTCATATTTTTGTAAGTTCCTGATTGTAGCCCGTAAATTCAATATGTCATTTTTAGGACTGTCCTCATCAATCAGTTTGAGATATTTCAGTAACCCAAGAATGAAATTTCCCTCGTTATCTGTTAATCCTTTACCTTTGGCTGCAAATGATGAGTGGCGTAGTAGGTTATATATACTAAGAGTTATCGTATCAAGTATCGCATTTTCGCGTTTCCTCCCTCTTTTACCTATACTGGGATAATCTTTATCCAATTCCGTTTCCGCTTCTTCCAAAGTTGAAACTCCTAAATATTTATCAAGATATGGGGTTATCATATTGAGAAACCAACTATCATCATTCGTAAGTTCTATTTTCTGTTTGTTATATTCAATCGTGACAATATTACTCTTGGTCTTTTTCTTCTCATGAAACATCTTGTAAAGACGTAGCATATCCGGTCTGACAGAATAACTATACTTTAGTTGTGTTGGGTCAGCAATATAATCCTCAAAATCAAAATAGCCATTGGTCTGTGTGTATTTATAGTAGATACTTACAATAAGAAGAATAGCGTAAAATACATCTTGGTCTTGCTGTTCATAGGCTTCGTCTTCATTTTTATTGTATGTATTCCACAATGTTTCAATATACTCGGCTTTAAAATTACCACTTTCAAGGACTAAATTCTTTCCCACAGTCATGCTAAATTCATATTTGTCCTCATCTGTCCCGCAATTAGGATAGGGAATCTCCTGCTCTTCCTTCTTTATTGACAAGTACAAATCCTGTATTTCCATTGGGAACTTATTACCCAAAAGATATACATCAGATATATAGTCCAGTTCATTATGAAACATTGAACGGCTGAATCCCACTTCACTATTCAACCATGATTCGATTCGTTTTATTGTATTGATTGGTATTATCTGATATTCCATATTTTCAAACTTTGTCACAAAAATAAAAAATGTCGCTTCACCATAAAAGCAAAGCGACATTTTATTTCAAAGAAGATTCTTCATTGCTTCATCTATCTGCTCATTTTCAAAGCTATCCAAATAATATTGTGTCGTTGACAAATTTGTATGTCCTAATGCTTCACTAATAATCGAAATATTCACTCCAGAGCGTTTTAATACTGTCGCAAAAGAATGTCTTGCCACGTAGGTTGTTATAGGAATAGAAAGATTCAGAAATTGACCAATCTTTTTAAGATTCCTATTAATGCCCTTAGTTACTTTTATTATTCTATCATCTTGTTGTTGCTGTGTTTTATGGATTCTTCTATCAAGAATAGGAAAAATAAAATCCTTAGGACTGCAACCTTCTTTAGTATATTTCAAAATAATTTCTCGCAGTCGTCCTTGTAGTGCAAAGTTAATAGGCTGTCCTGTCTTATGACGGTTGAAACGTAAACGATTCTCTGTTATATTTTCGTATCTCAAATATGCAATATCAATTAAATTAATTCCACATCCCAAATAACTAAACAAAAACAAATCTTTACTCAAATAAAGTAATGGACTGTGATATTTAGTAATTAACCGTAAGTCCACATTCATTATCCTTTTTATATCTTCTTTCTTTATTGCTCGTTTGGACGTTTTTTTGCTAAATCGTGCGACCTTAAAACGTTTAAAAGGATAATTCTTCTCATGCACAAGATTGTCTTCTATCGCCTTGTTATACAAAGCCCGTAATTCTCGAAATCGAATACCTATAGTATTGCTAGAATTCTCTCGACTTCTCAAAAAAGTCTCATACCTTCTTAACCAAGCCGAATCAATACTCGCAAAAGATATATTCAAGTTACCACAAAAAGCGAAAAGAGAATTATATGTACTGCGATATACTTTAGCATTTCCAATTCTCTTTTCAACTTTCATTATCTCAATTTGTTTTAAAAGATACTCTCCAACCGTTTGAGGAACTACGGTATTCTCCATTTTATCAACTAATGATTGTGGAGTAAAGTTTTTATCCTCACTTTTAAAATCAATAACTTGCTCCAAATACTGTTGCTTTTTAGATTCTATCATCTTCATCAAAGCCTCTCTATTGGGACAAATCTTTTTAGGTTCGTTCTTCTCAAAATTCCAAAACTGGGCTCTAATAGATAATCCTAAACTCTTAGTTGCTCTCTTTTTACCCTCACTCACCTTTACAAATAAAGGGTGTTCACCATTTGATAAAGTTTTCGATTTAAAACATACCACACTAATATTTACGCTCATAATCAGAAAGTTATGAACAGTATTTTAGGTGACGCTATAGGTGACGCTATTTTATCATTTTCCCCACAATAAATCTCTTTTTTATCAAATCACAATATTTTACAAACGTATATATATCACTGATTATCAATAAAAAGGGATAGCTCTGCTGGTAGTTTTCAAAGGCGTCAGCCTTTGGAAGACGCAGATTCATAATCATGAGGTCCCCGGTTCAATCCCGGGTCCCGCTACTTGATAAGAATAAGGCATTTGAGAGGCTTCCACTCTTGGGTGCCTTTTTCTTTTCAGCTCCGGTTTGCGCTAGCGTCAAATACAATGTAACATGGTTCTACAAATTTTATCGGGTCAGTTTGAGTAGGAAAATATATAAAGTACTATTTATATCGCTTCTTTACATACAAAGTAATACGTTTATATGCCAAAGCGATGTGTTCATTCACCGTACTTTCACTTATGGATAATAATTCTGCTATCTCTCTGTTTTTTAACTTATCCGACAGTACTAGCCTAAATACTTCTTTACATTTAGGAGGTAATGAATTTATAGCTTCCTGAATAAGCAACTCATATTCATTATCTTCCATAAGACTTTCAGGATCATTACTTTCAGGTATTAACTCCACTTCATATAAAGAAACATACGTTTTATCAGGAGAGTAATTTCGGCGAAGATAATGAAGTGCCTGATTTTTGGTAGATGTATATAAGTATTGCTCAATAGTTTTGATATGCCCTAAAGATTCCCTTTTCTTCCAAACAGTCGTAAATACATCCAGCACAGCCTCCTCAGCCGGTTCCTTTGCTTGTAAATAGTAATAAGCCACATGATACAATCTTTGCGAATATTGTTCAAACAATTGCCGCAAAGCATTTTCATCACCGGTGATGATCTTATTTAGTAAACCTTCCGGATTCATTTCATTTTACATATTTTAGATAGACTTTAGGGTTTAAATATACATTGCTCCCGTATACGCTTGGCAAATGTAGGAATATATAAAAAATAATCAAGTATAAACCCGTAGTTTTTATTTGTTGCTGTCATCTATATATAAAAACAGCACAATGAAAGAAGATTATAACATAAAAGACCCTAAGGTTGATGATTTAATTAATCGTCTTCGCTTCAAACTACCGGAGTATGACACTATTTCGAACTACAAACGACTACAAGAACGGATTAACATTCCGGTAATATCGTTAAGTAAGAATATCTCTCCGGCATGGAAGTGGTTTTCCATTGCTGCCTCTTTTGCTCTTTTGGTTGTTTCAGCCTTTCACTTTATTGACTTAAGCCGTCCGGAATTAGTATGGTATGAAGTCGCAGCAGTTCCGGATGCAAAAACAAAGATTGTACTTCCGGATAGCAGTACTGTATGGCTTAATGCCAATGCCCGCCTTGTTTACCCCCGTTCTTTTGAGGATGTAAACAGGAAAGTCAGTATTTCGGGAGAAGCTTTTTTCCAAGTTCGCAAAGACAAGAATCATCCCTTCATTGTAGATATTGGGAAATTGCAGGTTGAAGTATTGGGAACCTCTTTTTAATGTAATGACAGATACATACAATGATGAAATAAGAATATCCTTACTTGAAGGAAAAGTGGCTTTATATGAAAAAGGGCAATCTTCTAAATCTGCCAAAATTCTTATGCCCAACCAAGAAGCTAAATATTCACCGTCAAATGGTGAAATTATGATTTCTCCTATCCGCATGGACAATGTCATGTCATGGATTACAGGGAAATTTAGCTTTGAGGATAACACTTTGGCTGAAATCGGAGAAGAATTAGAACGAGCATTTCACGTTAAGATACATATTGAAAACGAGGCTATACGCAAAAAGACTTTTAATGCAACGTTTGAAGATAAAGAAACTCTGGACGAAATACTCTCTATTCTCCAGATTTCAGCAAAATATAAAATGGAGAAAAAACGCGGAGAAATCTATATTTATTAATTGTAAAACCCTATAAAATAATACTATGAACAGCTCTTGAACCCTAAAAAACATTTGGGAATGCGCCAACATCCCCAAACGTAATCGCTAACCGGCAGCCCACTACAACTGCCAAGTATCAAATATTTAATATACAAAAATATGAATAATAAATTATTTATTAGCCATAAAAACACCCATTTAAGATTCTATAACTTTATTCTTTCTACCAAGAAAAGTTATTCCGTATTCTTAATAAGTTGCATCTGCTTTTTCTTTTCAACTAATCCGCTGATAGCACAATCTGTCTCGTTGAATTTCAACAACGCGTCATACGAACAGATCTTTAATACGATTGAGCAAAAAACCGGATATAAATTTGTTTATAACACACAAGAAATCAACAAACACAGTTTACGCTCTATCACTATAAAAGACAAAAACATCGAAACTGTATTAAATGAACTCTTTAAAAATACAGATATATCTTATCGTATATCCAATAAACATATCGCTCTGTTCAAACAAGTAACCAGAAAAATAACGGGGACGGTAACTGATCAGACTGGCGAACCTATTATCGGAGCAAATGTTCTTGTGAAAGGAGCCAAAACCGGAGTCATCACAGATTTCGAGGGTAAATTTACGTTGTCGGTAACCGACAATAGCATACTAATCATATCATACTTGGGGTATGTTACTCAAAACGTCTCAGTAAAAGGTCAGACACATTTTAAAATCACATTGAAAGAAGACACACAAAGTCTGGATGAGGTAGTTGTGGTAGGTTATGGCGTTCAAAAGAAACGCGACCTTACCGGAGCCATATCCTCAGTGAAAATGTCTGACACTCCTATAGGTACATTCTCCACAACTGCTCATGCATTAGCAGGTAAAGCAGCCGGTTTACAGGTAACTCAAAGCAGTGCCCAAGTGGGTGGTGGAGCCAAGTTCCGCATTCGTGGTGAAACTTCAATCAATGCCGGAAACGATCCCCTGTTCATCATTGACGGTTTTCCGGTTTCTGCCTCTTCAACACTCGACTCGGAGAAGAATTTTTATAAAACAGGTACAATTGACAACATATTATCGTCTATCAACCCCAATGACATAGAATCGATTGAAGTATTGAAAGACGCCAGTGCAACAGCTATCTACGGCTCACGTGCAGGACATGGCGTTATTATCATTACTACTAAAAGAGGTAAAACCGGAAAAGCCAAAGTAACCTATTCCGGCAATCTCTCTGTGCAAACCATTAAGAACAACTATAAAATGTTGAATGGGAAACAATACAGAATACATAGAAATATGTACCTTTATGAAAAATGGTTGAAAGAGACCGGACAAGGCATATATGCCGATTATATACCCGACACTTCTTCGAAAACTTATACTCCCAGATATACAGATGAAGAAATTGCAACCGCCCAAACCACAGACTGGCTGGACGAGGTAACCCGTACCGGAATGCAGCAATCTCACAATGTTTCATTGACAGGCGGTTCTGAGAAAACACAATATGCAGCCTCTCTAAACTATTTTACACAAAAAGGGGTGGTAAAAAACAATGCAATGGACCGGTTCACAATGAAAGTCAATCTGGATCAGGAACTATCAAAATATATCAAAACAGGTTTCTCCCTTCATTTAAGTCGCAACCAATATGACAACTCATCATTGGGAGACAATGATTTTGAAAACGCAGGTATTATTTCGTCAGCTTTGCGCTTCGACCCCAGTGTCCCCGTCCGTGATGAAAATGGCGATTATT